>WLWF01001016.1_pt1 | contig 25063 bp, 33 predicted proteins | sample 6718331 | NCBI WGS metagenome assembly WLWF01 (sample SAMN12718692, study PRJNA515312) | sponge metagenome | isolation source: marine sponge | host: Mycale hentscheli | place: New Zealand: South Island, Marlborough, Capsize Point | collected 2003-05-01
TCTCTTGTTTTTCTTATTTCTAATTAATGATTGACAACCCCTCTCCTCGAATGAGGCAGGATATGAAATGTAAAATTTACTGGGTGCTTTTGTCATCATAATATCTATCGCCCTGTATCTATCTTGAGTCTCAACATATTCTAATAATTCTTTTGCTAGTTCCCATCTTGGAATAAAATATGACATAGTCATCAATATTTTGAAATCTTTAACCAAATGGATCCCATCCTCTAAATCCAATTTTTTTTGACCATCCATTGTTTTTAAATTCCAAGATAATCCACCTAAATATGTAATACCATCCACAGGTAGATTTTCAGGGACAGGAGCCACTTCATCAGCATCATCTTCTAAAATAAGAATATCATTCATTTTATTTGTTATGATGTATCTCCACAATTTTGTATGCGATAATAAACATCCAACCTTTGCTTTATGCTCTATTGGATTGATATTCCAGAAACTACACATTTTTTTAAACCGATAATCATCTTCGGGTAACTCCTTCCAATGAGTCCCTAACCATCTCTTGTATTTATCATCTGAATATTTTTCCCACCTATCTTCAGAACCTTCACAATTGATTACAAATATTCTCATATATTAGGACATCTTTTAAATTTACACAGTTTAAAAAATTAACCTTTACCACCCTTCTTTGGAGGATCTTTCTTTGGTGGATCTTTCTTTGGTGGATCTTTCTTGGGTGGATCTTTCTTGGGTGGATCCTGTTTAACAACTGGTGCTTTTTTGACTTGTTTCCGAGGAGGGGTCTTTACAACCCTTCTTGTTTTTACAATGACCTCAGCTTTTACTGGGGGACGCTTTTTCCTTACTAAGGGCTTTTTGCCTCCCCGAGATCTTTGAATAGTTTTTTTTTTGACATCAACCGTATATCCTTGTTTTCTAACTGCTGAAATGATTTTTGGTTTGGTCTGTTTCAAATCAATGTTTTTAATATTATTAGCAATGAGAAGTTTCCTAAGTTCTTCTTTGGTTAAATCTGCCATTATTATTAACCGTAGATAAAATTATTTTTTCAAGAATTTTTAAGCACATCCTGTGCGACTAGTAAATCCGTGTTGATTTGTTTATCCACCCGATAAACTACAGCTGAGTAATCTGAGACAACAGCATCCGTACCATCAGGATCTAGGATAGTCGTTGCTATCTCTGTCAATTGTTTTGGTTGAGTGACAGTGAATGATGGACCACCACCTGAATAATTGATAAAATCACCCTCGGCATTATATTTGTCTATGACTGCGAATACAGGCATTGGATCCGCCTCCTTGTAATAATTAGCATCTGATAATATATCTGATTTGATTAGGAAATATCCTCTCAATTGTTTTCTTGGTAAATTTTGTGCCTTGATCTCTGTAGAATTTTGTGCTACCGTGATTGATGGATGGACAACAGAAGCATTGAAAGCAGTGGTTGAAGCTGAACCTTGAACCCATGAACCATTGAAATTATATCTCATAATTGTGGGGACTTGCTGATTGAATAAATTTGTTCCCCACACAGAACTCATCAATTCTTTAGTATCCGTCGAGGTGATCAAAGCATTAGTAGTCGCACCAGAAACATTAGTTGTATCATTATCAAATCTTGTTTGAAGATTATTTGTTCCTTGAAATTGATTATAAGTAAATCCTAGGATACCCCACAATCCCTCCTCCCAATGTACTTCATCAAATCCAAAATCTTCAATAGTAACACCACAATGAGAATCATATATTACACCTGCTTCCAATTGATCTGATAATGGTAAGAATCCAGCAGCATATGTAGAACCAGAGGCACTCCCAACTCGAGCTGAGATATTAATACTAGGATAAGGCAACATATGTGGTGAATAAGTATTATATTCAAGAGTTTTGTTAATATGATACACTGGTCCTGTTCCAGCTGCGATGGGTGGAGCAAATTGTGTATCAGATCCTTGTGTTCTACCAGCATTCCAGAAATTTCCAACTTGTTCAGGAGAATGTAAATCAGAGAAAGCAAATCTAGTCTCTACTGTATCAAAATTTAAAAGAGGTTCATTTGCCCCGATATAAACCTGTCTAACAGAATTAGGATACCTATTGTCTTCCGTATCTGAACCACTGGCAAGATGAGAACCCGAACCAAATGTTTCCTGACCATAATATGAACAAGGAGCATATCCTGTTGTGAGTTGAATAGCTGCGTTCCCGTAAGCATTGAAATGATAATCATATCCTATTTTTCTCCCAAGCATTGTGCTTCTACCATACCAGGTGCTGATGCCACCAGTTTTTTCTGTGGAAAATGAAACATAAAATTTGGAATCAGCAGGATCTTGCCATTGTCTAGCAAATCCAAAAACAAGGTTTGAATCTCTCTCACCTAAATTATTCAGAGTAGAAGGATCTCCCTCATTATAAATTATATTTGAAGCACTATTATTGAAGTAAAAAAATATTGGCATTGATCCTTTATCTTTTACAAGTGTTCCTGCGGATGATCCATTCATATTATCATCTCCAAGAGGACGACCAGCAAAATGTGAAGCACTATCTACATGTAAAAATCTTGCCTCAAATAAAAAGTTATCAGAGCCATTTGTATAATCTTGATAAACTGTGCTTGCTGAATCATTCACACCTCTTGTAACTTGTCTTTTAATTAACTCTGGATATAAATCATGTTCAATATCAAATAAATTTTTCAATTTTGTTAAATTATCAAAATCCCAAGGAATATTTGTCAAGAGATCACTTTTTACACCTGGTGGTGATTCTCTGACTTGGAATCCATAGAAATCATTCAGTTCCCTACCTTTCTCAATAAACTCAGGTCTTTTGAAACCGACATAAGCATAACATGATAGATAATCAATTGCTTTGTAATTTGAGAAAGAAGCATTAGCATAAATTACACCTTTATGATTACCATCACCAAAATATACAGAGGCATTCTCACGACTAAATAAATCAATATTGGCTGCTGGGAATGCTTTTAATGTTTGACTCTCTTGAACGAAAGATGCTACATCTTGTGGAATGTATCTTCTTGTTACAGAACCTAATTTATCTGTGAAAGCAAGAGCAACATTGGAAGGAGCGTTGTATCCTTTATCAACCGATAAATCAATTCTACTTTTGTATTTAACATAATTCCTTAACGCTGGTGATGGATCTTGTGCTGAGGCAGCACCGACACCACCTGTCATCCACTGACAATAATCAATGACATCCGCACTAGCGATATCACTGCCGTTCCAGATAATCTCATCAAAACAAAAAATTGTAAATCTACCATTATCTTGTCTAATGAAAGGTCTTTTGCCGAGGGATGTAGCAGTGGCATCGGTACCATTCAAATTAATTTCTTTTTCTTGAAAATCATCAGGGAAATAATGAGAAGCATTCCTATCAACTGGTTGTGCTCCTATAGTATTTCCATCTGATTCATCCCATACCAATTGAGACCCTACGGCTGTTGAAGCATTCGCAGCAGTATTTATATAATCACCCCAGTCTCTGGGTAATCCATTATAATTTTCACCATTGGCGTTTTTGTAATATGATATGACAATACTTGCTTCATTATCTCTCATATCAACAAAAGCTGAACCATTGATATTTGTTTGTTTGGAAAATCCAAAAGGAGTGATTTTTGTATCCTTAGTAAAAACAGTATCACTAGTGGTTGTAAAATTTATTTCACTTCTTGCCTTCAATGATTTACCCTTGAACTCGATCACATCGCCGCCAGCACCTCTTTCAGAAATATATGCGGAATGAACTGATACTTGGTCTCCTACATCTAATTTAATACCTGAGGAAACTTTATTAGTAAATCTTGCGGGTTGCTTTGCCCCTAAAGTAGATCCATTATATTCTTCACTGCCTAATCGCGAACAGTCAAATAAAAATGTTTGCTGATATCCTTGACTCATTTTAGTATGAGTATTAAAAAAAATAAAATTAGTAAATTTAATTATTTATCAGATCTATTTTTGTCTATCTTTTCTATCTTTTCCATTTGGAGGACTCTTAATTTTCTTTTGAAAAATGTTAAATTGTGCCAAGACTTATCTAAGTTTGCTCTGTTCCTAACATGTATTTGATGTGATATGTAGATCCTTGCGAGGTAATAATATGTTCTCATTATATAGTCTGTATAATATTTTTTTAAGCAAGTTCCGTGGTTACAAATCCATCAACAATTTGGGTGAGTTTTACCAATTCAATCCACGATCTCTGGATATAAGTGCCCGAATTATCAAGACTCTGGAACTGAGAGAATAATTCAATACCACGAGAATTGACACGCTCATTGCGATTGAGACGATATGCCTGCCAACCAAAACGACCAAAGAGACCACTGTCAATGACATTAGCCGTTCCAGCATTCTGATTGTAACCCATAAAGTCATCCGTACTCATAGCTGTGCCCTCAGCAGAATATTCTTCACGAGTGACAAAAGGAACCATACCCTCGGCCTGAGCGGTATTGTGGAAATGACGGGCAGGATTAGTTACATCAATGGGGAATAAAAAGTGATCATTGTATTTAATATTCATAGTCTGAACACCATTAGATCCACTGGTCTCACCACGAGCGTAATCAGTTTCACAACACATAGCATGATACTGATTGAGGAGAGACGAATCAAGCGCCTCAGATGCTTGGATACCCGTGATTACTTTCGTGACAATACGATTAGCACCACCTAAATTTCTAATCTGGAGGGATGCGGCTGTTACCGCAGAAACCGATACCTTGGAATGACGATAATCCATGTGATTAATATTAATAACACGGTTCTGGGCAGCAAACTGATCCATAATATCTTGATCATAGTAAATGTAATCGGCAATAAATTTAACTTGGCTCTGATCTATGGACGGAGAGGCGAAGGCAGTTCCATCAGCAGAACATAGACGACCCTTCTCCGTCGAGGAGGTGGGTTCCCAAGTGAGTTCAATAGAAACTTGTTCTTTCATCATGTAGAGAGGTAACTGAGTCGCTTTTAACATAGGGAATAAATCACTGAGAGCAATCTGGAAGACAGGATTAGCATTGATATCTGCCCAATCAAATACCGCACCATTGGGAGTGGCATCATCAATTCCAACATCTGAAAATCTGTTGTAATCTTTTCCATTGTTGAGACCATAGGTGAAGGCACGGGTATCATTGCGGACACCACCCTGAGTGGCGGTAGCATCAGAATATCTGAAATCATGGTTAATAGTTTTTCCCGACTGAACCTGCTCTCTCTCTACCTGATGTTCATTGGAAATAAACAGAGACTTGTAGGCAGTTAGGAAATTATATCCATCAATCTCTTGAAGAGTTTTAGTCCCTACCTTAAGGGCAGCTCTCTGGATAAGAGATGCTACACCAATATTGAGGGGGTAGAAGCGGGAGTTGACATCGGGGGCAGTCAAGGCGAGGGTAATCTTGGAGTGAGAGTGGAGGATACCTTTATTTAATAGGGTAAAACGACAAAACGAATCTGTAATTACAACTGGATCTAACATAGATGTTTCTACATCAGTCGCTGTGCTAGTCTCCATGGGAGAAACACGAAGTAAGTCGGGAACATTAGCTGGCTCTGGAGCTCTTTCAATCATATCAGAATCTGGGGAACTCATATTGTTATAATGAATACAATCAAAAAAAATAAAAATAATAAAAATAATTGTTAAAAATTAATTAAGGATAGTTGGAGTATAATCTTCAAGGATTGCTATTTTTTCTTTAAGTTCGCACTCACCAACAATATCTTCTTCCATACCCCGAATACCTCTGATAATATCTTCATCGTCAAGGTCATCATCATACTTCATCGCGTCAATAACTTCACTCTTAAATTGTTTGAGTTTTTCAATCTCTTCTTTGAGAGGTTTTACCGTCTCATCAATTTCATCAAAAGTATCACACTTTCCTGTGTGCCATCCCTTTTCCCAATATTCTTCCTTGATATCTTCAATCTCTTCTTCCAGTTCTTCATTCTCTTTTTTGAGAACCTTCTTCTCGGCAAGGGTTTTTTGATAGAGTTTCTTGTAATCAATTGGCATGGTTGTTGTTTTATTGTTTGGGGCTCAGCTCGAGACAAATCAAATTTTGATTTGGACTCACTTATTGTAAGACTTGAAGACCTTGAGGAGAGAATACAAGGGTTGATTTATGATGAACGAACATATAAACAGAGTTAGGGAAATCAGTGGTGAGGTTGAGACTCATGTTAATACCAAAATTAACTCTGGAATAATCCATCCCAGCATCACTAATACTATCAAGAGCAACACCTACACCAAATCCACATCCACCATCAGCAAAGAATTTATCAAATGTGGTGGCATCAGAGTATCTGGTATTGACTGGATTGATAGATGTCCTGTTGAGCTCAGCAAATTTCTCAATAGCATTCATGTATTGGAAAACGATCTGAGAATCCATTGTATCATTGTTTTTATCAGTTCTCTGTAGAGTATCAATATTGTATGAGAGAGGAATCTTTTCACCATTGCGAGTGAAAAATAATTCTTCAATCTGTGCTGGAGTTGCGTCAGAATTAACTGGATACAATGTAGCGAGTCCCTTATGAACAAGATTATTAATATGTGCCGCAGGTAGGAAATTACAGAAAACACCCAAGACTCGTGATAATCCTAACTGGAAATTGAGAATACCATTACCAGAATTTATGGTCTGATAATAAGTAGCTAACGAATTGTATTCAAATGTCCCCGTCGACGAGATCCTTGACATCTGTTCGGGATCCGGAGAAACTAATTCAGCACAAAGTGATACATCACTAAATTCATAGAAAGATTCAGAGATGGAAGCACTGGAAGTGGTGTCGGAATGGAATACATTGGCATCAGGAGCAAGATGAAGTTCAATGAGAAGACCACCAACCATATCCTCCATAAGCGGAATAGGGTTCTGACCGTTGAATAAACCACAAGGGAGACTTACACAGAAACTGTTTGCCGTAGTGGAGGCACTGGGGATCTGAATTACTGACTGCTGCTGAGCAGCATAATTTGGTAACGATAAATTAGTAGTGTATTGATGACCTATACCATCCTGAGCACTTGTAGTAACAGGTAGATACGAAGATAGGAATCTGTTGTAATGGCGGATCGTTTCTAGAGTCTGACCCGTTCTCTGAGATTTAATGGTGAGAGTTTCAATACAACTCATCACACCTAATTTTTCATCCATCGCTAGCGGGGAGGTGGTGGATACATTCATGGAACCAGATTTTAAACGAGTAACAAACTGACCAACAAATCTTACACTGTTTCCTAAAAGCATACGATCCTGAGACCCAACAATAAATTGTAACACTGGATTACCACCTGCGAAACTGATGCTCGCGTTAGCATTGACATTTGACGGAACTACCTCTATGTAACTGTTTGAAGCCATCTTTAATATTTTATAAAGAGGGTTTGATAAAAAAAATTAATAATAAATTATTTTTAAAGAATTATTGGACGGTCTATATTTATATCTGGACGGTTACAGATCCACTCTTGATTTCTAAACGACGGACATGAGCGCAGAAGTTCTGCCATAAGTGATTAACAGAAGGACCAGAGGCACCCGTGTATTCAAGCTGAACATTGAAGTCTTTGCCTCTGGCATCATATACAGCATTCCTGCCTAACGAGAGAGCACGACCTAAGAACCAATTCTCTTGGAATTTCAAGAAAGATAACGGTTCAATACCCGCCATAGCGAGAGCTTTTTCTGCTTCAATGACCCACTGCTGGGAGATAGAAGTTCTAGAAGATATTTTGGTAACATCAACCTTGCGACTTGGGTTAATCTTGCCATCATAAATTAGCTGATAATTCTGGAGTTCATCAATAACACCGACGATGCCAGATCGAGCGGAACGATTACGAATATCATTGGTTTCATTGTTTTCTAAGTAAGTGTTGGAACAATTGAGATGCTGGGCGTTAGAATAGGGAGTAGCATCTGTCGGGACACACAGGATAGCAGTAGCTCTGGATTCAATTAGAGGAAGTCTCATATTAACAACTAATTCATCCTTAACTTGAGAGTATCTGTAATTGGTAAATGATGGATAATCATAATTGATTGTTCCACCCTCTCTCATCATTCCTAGCATAGTTTGTTCGTATCCATCAGGGACTTCAATCTGTTCTACAATCATCTCTACATTTTTAACTGAGAATGTTGGATCATAACTAGTATTAACACTGACATCAGTATTCATATCAACTAAAAATGCTAGTGAAGCAGATGCGAGGAAACCACCAGCACCAGTTCCCATAGGTTTGCCCGTGTTGTTAGCAATGTTACCAGCAAGAGTGATTTTGGTTTTTGCTTCACCAACTGCCGTTCCTGAAACATTTTCAATCTTTGTAATCTTATTTGCTGTGGTAAATGATGCGGCAGTGGTTATCGTTTTATTTTCTAATGCCAGAGCAACTTTCTGTCCAACAACGAAGGGGAATGTAGATTGAGAAGTTTGATTGTTAGCACGAGTAACAAAAAGAACAGAGGTCGTGCCACCATTGATTAATGAACCATTTCCAGCTGCCGATCCTGGAACATCCGAACCATTGGTAGAGTGAAACATAGGATTCAATTTAGTTCTACGGAAATAATTTGTGGTGTCTAATTTACGAAATACTTGTTTAGCTTCCTTTAACATTATTTCAATGAAAATACCATCAGTGAGCATAGCAGGGAAAACAGCATCATTCTGGAATAGACCAGTGTTAAGACTTAATAGACCCTTAACCGTGGTAAAGGTATTTGGAGGAGACTGGTCGGTTTGGAAAGAGGTGGAGAGGGTGGTGGTAGGGTCTTCAACCTTGCTGAAGTAAGGATTGGAAAAACAATTGCCAAGTTTAGAACGAGTATTACCACAGGTTGAGCGACACGCTGGATCATAACTCGTACATCCCTCGGTAACAGACCTCTTTGCCGATAGAGACTGATTCGTGTTGTAATCAAATTTGAGAGCAGATAGAACATCATAACCCTGAATCTCCTCAAGGAGTGCCGTCTTGCGACCAGTATAGACGCGAATCGACGAGATTAACGAGTGTAATCCCGTCTCAGCATCTAATTGTAATCTCATAACATCCACCTCGGTTGCGGGGATAGAGAGATCTACTTCCATGTGAAGTTTAGATTGAGATAAATCTACAAATTTTGAGGTTGGGGGAATGTACAGATCAATACGACCTCCCGGAGAATAATTTAGACCATTCTCTGAGGGAATGGCAACGGACTGCTGCCCGACTTTAATTTTATCAGATGAAACAAAGAAACTCATATTTTATAATGAATAATAATAAAAAAATAAATTTGTTTTAATAATTAATTAAAAAGATCCAGAACCTTGAATCTGTGATTTTACAGATGTAGGGGCAGAAGCAACAAGACCTAAGGATTGAAATGCGGGACTAATTCTCTGTGATTCTAATTGATTATTTGCTAGGGATGGTGCTTTGATTTCTTTCCCCGCATCTTTAATTTTCTTTTTATCACCGAACCAATCATCCACAGTATCTATGATTCCACCAGTCACACCAGCAAGACCACCTAATACTTCTAATGGAGGAGCAACAGTTCCTATCGCGTCGAGGACTGCCCCTGCTGTGGTAAAACTATCACCAATTTTTTTAGCAGTGTCAGATCCATCCTGAGCAAAAAATCCTTTACCGTCTGCGAGATTGTCAATACCTTCAACAAGATCTGTTCCACCAGCAATGAGACCAGCCACTTTACCCGCACTTTCTGAAATTAATCCAGTAGCACCCTCACCAATAGTATCAGCAACTCCCACCTTTGTAAGACCTGCTTTAATTACTTTTGCCCCTAAACCACTTCCTTCATATTTAAATTCATCATCAATTATAGCAGTGGGTTTGGTATATGATTGCCTTAGATCAACAGGGGGTTTGGATATCGCTTCCCTTAAATTTATTGCTTCTGGTTCGGGCTCGGCTTGAACGAGACTTGTTTTTGTTGCTCCTCGGGTTGGACGGCTGAATGCTTCTGAGGATCCACCGCTATCTCCTGTAGGAGCACCAGGTTTTGCTAAACCAGCTTTTGTTTTCTTGATATCATCTAATCCACCCCTCAATGTTTTCATTCTTACATTAGTTGAATTTCTAACATAATCACCAAAGGATGAGGCATCTTTATATTCTGATCTTGCCCCTAAAAATGAAACACCCGCTCCAAGGATACCATATCCATCTGTAGAATCATGGATGATAGCATCATTTCTTTTCTTGTCTTTGAGATTATCAACCGTTGTTTTTTGGTCTGTTAATTTTTGATTATATTTTTCTAACACCAATTTGTTATGAAGTTTCACTCCTTGATTAAAATCTCTGTTTCTAGCAGACATAGCATCTCCCTCAGAGATTGACTGATCATATCCGTATAATGACATTATTATAAAGATTAAAAATATTATTAATTTGAATTACAAAAAAATTTATTGGCAAGAAGATTTGGAAGGATCATCAAAATTATAAATATGTCCCATGAAATCAATATTTGAAATTGTTTTCGGATATTCTAATTGAATTTTTTTTAACCAATTCTGATCCTCTCGAGCATTGGTATCTGAATCAGTCCTATAGATGTTTTTAAATTTTTCAGACCAAAGACACCATTGCCAAGGATATCTTTCATATTCAGTATAGTTGGTAGTCCCTTCAATAGGAACTAAATGTAATGGAGCATTGATTCTTGATCTAACAATAAATCTTTGTCCTGAAACTTTTGCTAATTGATTATAACTAATGATATCTGGATAGGATTCTAAAGATTCAATATGATTAACTACTGTTTTACAATAATCTTTTGATAATTCATCATCATCATCCATATGCGTAAAATATTTACCCTTTGACAATTTTTGAAGAGTATTTCTTTTTGATGATAAGGGGACTGTTCTATTATCGCAGATTGAAATTATTTCCACTTTTGTTTCTAAATTATTATGCTTTATTTGCGTGTATAAATTATCTTGTAATTTTTTGAATTGCTCACTGCGTTCTGAAATTGTTGGTATTAGTATGGAAATTAACATCTTTGATAAAGATTAGATTATTATTCAGGTATTTTAACTTCCGCATCGGATTCAAATAATAACTTATCCCCCTCAGCAAGTTGTGTCTCAAAATTACGGAAAGCACGGGCAGGATTATTTTGAAGATCTAAATACAAAAAATCATATCTTTGTTTGGTTGCTTCAGCATAAATTTTTCTAAACTTTTCGTCTCCACCAAACATACCATTGTATTCTTGAGAGATCTTATCGAGCTCAGACATATTTTGTAAATTACCACAAATGAAAGCATTCACATTATTTCTTATTGTGGGACCAACAGCTTTAAATGATTGAACTGATACCGCCAACATACCAACACCATAATGACGCGATCTGGTAACAAGATGATTCAAATATGAGTTCCTTTTAACTGATCCTAAAATGTCGTCAAAAATCAATCCAATAAATGGTCTATCTTCTTTATCAAATGATTTCTGTTGTGAAATTATTCCAGATAAAACATTATCATCATACCCAGTATATGTATCATGTGCTTTACATAGAAATCTTGATGTCACATCTTGTTCAATTGTATTTGAAAAGATTGTTACATTGTCATGGACATCCTTATAAAAATCTTCACGGAGAAGCATATTGCTAAGGATAGTACTCTTACCTGACTTCGTGGGCATCACAAGACACATAATACATGGGAGCTCAGGTAAATTTGGATGAACGGCTTTTCTTTGTTTTTCCTTCGGAGGAGATTTTACACGGAGAATTTTAGGTGGAGTTCCTTCCATTATTATTATGATATATTATTTGTTTTTTTTTTAAAAAGTTATTTACTTTACATAAAACAATGTGAAAATGCTGTCTGACTAGGATCCGCATATTTTTGTGGTTGGATTGCCCGACTAATCATATTTTTCTGAGCATTTCTTTGTGCTTCTTCTGCCTGTTGTTTTTTCTTCAATACTTTTCTTTCTTTCCTCAAAGTATCATAGGTTGAAACAGCATTTATCATCGCCTCTTCTAAATCCACTTGAGAATATCTAGCCTGACTAGCAATTTTTAGATTCTCTTCATGCTCTGCCTTCAATTTATCCTTAGCATCTTGTTCTTCTTTTTCCTGTTTCTTTTTTATCTTTTCTTCAGCTTTTTTGATATCTGCTTCTTCTTTTAATTTTGCTTTTTCCTCACGGGCGATCCTTCTCTTTTCAGAAGCAATTTTTCTAATTTTAGCAAGATGATCTTTTTGTTTTTGACTCATCTCTTTTTTTCTTTCATATTTTTTTCTTGGTTTTTTTTCAGGGACTTCTGGTATCTCTTCTTCCTCTTCAACCACTTGTTTGATACTGGGTGCCTCTTTGAATACATCTTCCTCTTTATCAGGTTCAACCGGTGCTGGTGGCTCTTCATCTGATGATATGTCCTCGACCACCATATCAGGTTGTTCTTTTGACCCTTGTGCCTCTTCTTCAGATACTCTATTCTCAACATTATCAATTATTTTTGCTGATTTAGCAGGGAATACTTCTGGTTCTGGAACTGGTTCAGGCATAACTATAGTGGGAAGACTCATTATTTATATTATGAATCTTGAAAAAAATTATAGACTTTAAATTTCTATTAAATTATTTTTTTACATTTTTGGGCGGACATGGAAAAGGACACTTGATTGACCCGTTAGATCATCTGAAAATTTTTCATCAGAGCTAACAAACTGAACATTGATATCAGTGACATTCAAAGGAGCAGCATTTCCTAGATCTATATAAAGACGATCCTGTGCCTGAAATTGTAATGCCCCCGAATCATTACCAGCATTGTCAAACTTAGGAACTTGGAATAAAATTTTAGATTGATTACCAGTAGCACCATTGAATGATTGATGAGTTAATGTTGGGACACGGATATAGGCAGCACGATCAGCTGTAGTAACAGGAACACCAGCAGTAACAAAAGATGCTGTGTAAGATCCATTAGCAGTCCCGTCTCCAAATACTTCCATCTCTGGCCAAACTGAACCAAATTTGGTACCAACTTGAGGACCAATATCTGCCTGCCATTCTAATTTTCCATCATTCCCAAATGGAGCATCAGTATATGGAGAATCCGAACCAACAACATTGATAATCTGTTTTCCTAGAAGTCCAGAACCACTGATTCCTCTGTACTCATATCCAGCCATATTTCCATCAGGTCTTAAAAATGGTCTCTGAACTAGATCCATCGGCCATTGCTGAGCTCCCCCAGTCCATTTTTTGATTGGAGAGAATTTTTTTTGAGGAGTTGTTCCACCAGTTACTAAACCAAGAGTATTGTCTCGCTGACCGAATATACCACCTCTAGCACATCTACCATACCAGTCATCTCCCCATATTTTTGAAGTTGTAGTAGCGGTTCTTGGTGTATATTTTTTAATTTGAATTGTTTTACCAGAGGCATTCTCAAAACAAACCTTGGGATACAATCTAAGACAAGATTGATCTATTGGTTTGGGAACACATTCTTGAGTTGCTTCTGTTACAGTGGTTGGTCCTGTAATTTGAGATCCATTCTGATCAAAAATAAATATTTGATCATTGACCGCTTGGAATACAATTGCCGATGGTGCCTTAGATGTTAATATTGGAGTCCCCGTATTAAAGGATGAATTTGCCGTGTTTGCCGTTTCATAATATTTGATTTCTTTGTGATGTAAGCATGGTTTTCCATCGCCTGTCTCCGCAAAAACAGCATGGAAGATTCTAACATGAGTGCCATCTTGATGAACAACATAATCCCAATATTGAGGATCAAATGCGTCAAGAGGATACCTTTCACTAGTGCCAAAAGCATCACTGATTGTTCCACCGATTCTTGCGAAATCTGGGAGATCATTTTGTCTCGCAAAAGCATCATCCCCAACTATTACATAATTTTTGGCAGTAACAGAACCATCGGGGAAAGTGCCATCACCCGTGTCTTGAGTATAATGATTTGAATGAGATCTTGCTAAACCAACCCACCATTGAGAATTTTTACCATCAACAATAAATTGACAAGATCCATTCAACAGAGATAATGGTCCTCCACCACTTTCAACGCCTTGTTCCCACATACCTTCTGGAGCAATCAATGCGATTGTTTGATCAGTCTTTGCTGTTATTACACCTGTTGTATCACTATATTCAATTTTAGTATTTGAAGCACTGGCACCACCAGTACCAAATAAAACAGGGTTAGAATTTTTGAAATCTATATCACCATCAGCATCTTCATCATAACCATTAGCATCAATAATCATCACAGAATCTGGAATCCTATTCGCGGCTAATTGCGAGCATGTTTCCATTGAAACAGTATATCCTGTGAATGCCCCTGTCGTCGAGTAAGATACATTTACAGCGGTTGGATTCACATTGAATTCAGGATGATACGAATACATATCATTGAAAATATTTTTCAATTCAGTTCTAAATTCGAGAGGAGACGAAGAATCTTTTGGTAATGGTAAAATATTGGGAACAACATATTCAGAAGTTTCTGAAACACTTGAACCTGAAGTTTGGTGAAATCTTTTACCAAACCAACCCAATAAGAGTTTATCCTTGGCTTGAATACGAGGTTGGCGATTTAATTTAACAGATTCCACTGCTATTTCGGAATTGGCAGGGATCTTAACAGGATTCTGAAAATTATTAATATAATTGAAAGGTTTCTCAATGCCGATATCCACGGTCCCACCCACACGAGGCTGTTTTGAAGAGGTAATCAATAAAGACATTATTTATACAGTCATCAAATAAAAATATTCTATACAATAAATAAATCTTAAATAATGAAGCAATCTAAAAAATCTATCAAGAAAAAACCAATCATGAAAGTCATAAATAAAGACACGAAACAAACAACAAGATGTTCCAATCATAATTGTTATGATAAATCTGATAATTTGAAAGTTTTAGAAACTTTGAAAAAAGAGAAAAAACTAAAGGAATCAGATATTTTTGCTGTATCAGAAAAAAAAAAGTAGGCAAGTTATTTTCAAATTAATAAAATATTGGTTCTTTATTATGGATCGGAATCTTGGATATCAAAAATGGCAGGAAGCTCAAATGGAGGAAAATATTAAATACAGAAAAACTCAAGGTAAAACTCGACAGACTCATTCAATCAAAAAGAGTAGATCTAAAGAACAGCTTCATATCCTATCAATCAGTGAGATTATTTATGATAACAGGCAGAAGATACCTGAGAATGATTATATCAATATTATGAATCATCTGAAAGATATCTGTAAATATCCTAAATAATTTCAAATATGTTTATTATATAATACGCTGTTTTTTACAATAGTCAAGGTAACAAATATTTGGTATTATATAATAAACACTCTGAGAGACACCACTAAATCAGTATTGTTTATATTACATTAACAATTTCACTATTTTCAGAAAAGTAAAAAAAATAAAAGTATTTTTGAAAGGAACCGTTATATAGAAAAGGTTTTTAAAAACAGATATCTCAAAAAATGCCGAAATGTTTAAATCTTTTGGCTATTTTGAATATTTACAGTTTGTTTCTGTGTGCGTGAATATATAACACGATTTCGCTCACCTTCACTATTGTAAAAACCTCTTGTAAATAATTATAAACAATTTATACCCGTTTAAAATTCTAGAATTTTAATTACTTAAAGTTTAAATATTATAAACTAATAATGAGTAAGTTGAATAAAAAATATGAGTTGGAGGAACTTGAAGCAATCACAGAACTTTATTTGAAACACTTTCCTAATGCCGATAGATCTCAAAAATCCCAAATTAGAAACAAGTGGAGGACAGGATGTTATACGCCATCCATGGTAGCATATTATATCGCAATAATGTATGAAGCGGATAAAGCACGAGAAGAACAACATCAAAAGGATCTTCTTGAACTCGAGGAAAAGAATAATTTAGAATATGATAAATTAAGTGAGATTGAAAAGGAACAGGATGAGAGAGCAGATACATATGACAAAAGATTTGATAAACTTTGTCGTGATGAAGAAAGAGCAGAAAAGTGGCACTCAAGAGAAGAACAAAGAAAAGAAGCTGATAAAAGAACAAGAGAAATTATTAGATTGATGAGGGTCAAGATGAAGGAAACTATGGATAGTTTTGAATACGGGTCTTGGGTTGATACTAATGTGAGTAAATCTGAACAATCATATTGGGGATTATAAATTTAGAAAAAAATAGTAGTAACGGATCTATCATATAAATGACGATAGACTCATATTTTTATGATAGATCTGTTATCTTTTCTATCTTAATTGAATTCAATTCTATATGATCCGTGGTTAAATTGGACTGTTTTCGTGTCGTGACTACCATTGTAAAGATTAGGATTCATCCTAGGTTTGGGTGGATATTTACGAACATTTTGTTTTACTGCTCGCCTTCTCATGTACTCACGCATGTAATCACGGCGATTAATAGTTTTTTTAGCATCTTCTAATAAAGATTGATGAACCATTCTTTATTATTAGAATCATTTTAATTTGAGGATATGACCGCGACCAATGAGCCAATAGTTCCACATCCTTAACCAAAATACAAAAATATTTAAAATGATTGTATCAAACATCTTTCACTTTAATTTAATAAATAAAATTAATCAAATTTACTTCATGATATCTGCGTGGGCTTTTTTCAGGCTCATTCCCTTCCTCATGCGTCCCATCATCTTCATGCGATGAGATTTTAATTGTGATGGTGTTAGATCTTGTAGATCTTTATGTTCATCCATATGTTTTTTCAAATCTGCTTTTTGTTTATCAGTCATTTTACCACTCTTGATTGGTCCTTTGTCAGATTCTTTCTTTGGTTTACTCATTTTTGGTTTCTCTTCCATCCCTTTCATATCCTTAGCCATTGATTTACCGTAACTCATTTAATTATATTGTAATTAACATTTTATTTATTTCAAATTAAACTTTTTCTTAAACAATCTAATATTTTCTCTCTTGGAAGTGCTTTCTCCCCAAAGGATATGTTTGCTGAGACTACCTGCCGTATCGGGCACAGACCAGTTCTCACGATCCCTATGGCGATCGAGGTACCTCTTGCGTTGTGCCTTATCTTTTGTCTTCGTATAATCATCAGCACCCGCCTGTCCAAAACTAATTGTTTTAGTTCTACCATTTTCTCTTGTAAATACCGCATCCAATTTTTTACCTGGTTTCAAGGATGTCTTGATTGTGACTTTAATAATTTTGCTACTCATTTATTTTATCTAATATTTTATTAAAATGAGTACGAACAAGCAAAAATTCAACAAGAAATATGGACAACCTTTGAATCAAGCAAATTCAAAAAAAGATATCTCCAAAAAAACTGGAATACCTATGTCAATATTGGATCAAGTATATGATCGAGGTCTGGGTGCTTACAAATCAAATCCTCAATCTGTGAGGAATGTTAAAGGAGTGAAGGGGGGTCCTGGTAAAAAATTATCTGCTGGTGCCTGGGCGATGGCTCGTGTGTACTCCTTTGCTGTTAAAGCACCAGGAACTTGGGGTCGTGCCGATAAGGATCTCGCAGATAAAGTAAGAAAATTGAAGAAAAAAAAATAAAATCTAATTATTTGTATTAATGGATTTGAAAACACCAAGGGAACTCCCCGATGATATTGAATGTTGGTCTGATGAGATTGAAGATTTATTGAGTGAATGGGCAGAGATAGCTATGTGTTTCGCATATTTACATAATTTTTCCACAAGAAAATATCGTAAAAAATATCATCATCTCCAAGTCCCTGTGATTATTTTATCAACTTTGACTGGAACAGCAAACTTTGCTACTGATTCCTATGTGCCAGAAAGTTTTCAACATGGATTCTCAGCAGGAGTAGGAGCATTGAATATTTTTTGTGGGATATTGGGAACACTTCTTGCTTTCTTGAAATACGCAGAAATCTATGAAGGTCATAGAATAGCAGCTCTTGCTTGGTCAAAACTATCAAGAAATATTGAAATTGAATTATCACTACAAGATCGTAAAAGAAAACCTTGTAGAGACTTTTTAAAAGTCTGTCGTTCAGAATACGACAATTTATTAGAGAGTTCACCAAATGTAGATCTAGACATTATTGGTATGTTTAATAAAAAATTTGAGGGAAAATACAAGGATGTGAGACGCCCTATCATTTGTAATGGTTTGAAAGAAATTAAACCTTTCAAGGATGAGAAAGATTGTGATTGTGGTAAATGTGAAGAGTGTTTAAAAAATAATCAACCTGAACCAGAGCCTGAACCAGAGCCCGCACCAGAACTACCAGAATCTGAGGGGACACCACCTGAGCCTTAATTATCATCATCAAATCCTTCAAGTTTTCTGATTCTTTCTATATAATTTTTTTCATTCCAGAAAACCCTTTCCTCAAGGATTTTATTCCTCTCTTCCAGATTTTTCATTAGTTTTCTCATTGTATCAAATCTTTCTTTTGCTTCTTCAGGATTACTAACATCTAGTAATTCCATATATAAATCATTCTCATCTTTTTCCATTTTTAATTCTTCCTGTAATTCTTTAATTAATTTATTCATACTTCTTTGAGATCTGTCTGACATAGTCAATCCACTACTATATAATACAATTTTGTTTTTAAGTGCTTTTAATTTTTCTTTTACCGACCAAGTGTTCATGAAGAACATTATTGTTTAGATAACATCTCCAATTTTCCCAGTATTCTAATTTCAAACTTTCTGTCGCATCCTTCCAATTTTTTGTATTTTTGTAACGATGATAAATTGTATCAATGAAATTATTTTCACCACGAACATCATCCTTGATCATATCCTTGAAGGGTTTAGATTTCAAAATAAAACACCTCTCTGACCATCCGTGGCATGAGATATAACCATTGCCTGTCTCCTCGATGACCTTGAACCAATGGGTATCCTTCAAAATTGGTTTATGTGGATAGGACATTATGTTTGCTTCAAGAGCATCCATTGCCCCTAGTTCAGCCCAAATATCTAAATCCTTGATAACCACATCGTCCTGTATTATGAGCCAATAATCACAATCATAATTATCTAATAACCATCTTAACATTCTCTTGAAATAAATATTATTTTCAAAACATTTGATTTCAAACTTTGATTTTATTATCTTTAGATTTTCTAACATCTTTTCATAATCTTCTTTCATCAATGAACAACTAGTAGGGAGTCCATCCATCATGATAATTTTCTCATCCCAATCGGTAAGCGACTCGACTGAGTTGATTGCTTTGTATAACATTGACTCATCTTGAATAATTGCTCCGGCAACACAAACACCAATTTTCATTATTTACAGGATAAGATATTTAAAAACAATTTATTAAACAATATTAGGGAATTACATATGGAACAAATTTATGTGATCACAGATATTAATGGTGTGAAATATGTGGGCAGAACAAAACAAACTTTACAAAGACGATTGAGTAAGCATGCTGCCTCAGCATCAAGTCAAAACCGTTGCTGCTCTTCACAAAAATTGAATCTTAATAACTGTGAAATAAAATGTATTGATATAGCTGACTCACCTGAAGAAGCTCAAGAACTAGAACAATTTTATATTAATGCGATTGATTGTGTTAATATTGTGGATAAACATTATGAAAGGTTTGATCAGAAAAAATACATGAAAGAATACAATAAAAAATATTTCTTATCCTTGACTCGAGAGCAAAGGGATATTAGAAATGCCAATGAAAAAAAAAGATATCATAGAGAAAGAGATAAAATCCTTGCCAACAAGAGAAAAAGATATCATGATAAAAAAAATTTGATTTAAAAATTATTCAATAATAATAATTAGAATGATTAAACAAGGATCGGGAGGAGCGATCTTATGTTTTGTTAATGGAAAAATTATTGCTTCTGTACCTGTCACTCAAAAAAAACCAGTAAATTATTACTTCACATTATCTCAATGTATTTTCATAGATGCTTTGAGGACAGGGAAGTGGTCTATACATACTGCTGGTTATGAGATATTGAAGATATTACATCACCGCAAATATTACAATAAAAAATATGTATCCGCAGATGATAATGAGAATATTATCTTGATGGCATTTGTATTACATAAATTAAAATTGTGGGAACTAGATGACGGGCAAACTGGTTTATTCATCGCACCCAGGAAGAGGAGCCATATCAGAACTAAGTCCCCATAATTCTATGACTAATTTATTTCTAGGTTCTTTTAATTCATTAATTTTTTTTTGTGCTTCCGCTCTGTTGGCATTAGATAAATTATTTAATTCATGTAGCAACGGCTCGAGGAGCTGGTCATATTCTTTAATTTTGAGAGTCAATGATTTTGTTTTAAATTCTAGCTCTTGCTTTGCTTTTTGATTTTGTTTTGCTCGCTTGATTGCTTCCTGTCCTTTGGGAGACAGGTGATATTTACGCAGGGTTGCTTTCCTTGCTTTTTCTTTTTCTTCTAGAGTTTTATAACACGGTTTGCGAATATTCACAGCATCCTTGCCATAAAATTCAAAATAATCTCTTTCACTTTTTCTCATTAATGTTTTATATTCCTTGTTGGCATCCTTTGGAAAAGTTTCTAAAATTTCAAAATTACATTTACAATCATCATCAAAGATTCCCTTGTAATCTTTCCAACCATTTCTATGTGCCTCCGCATGTTGAGAAAGTCTCACACTAAAATAATATGAAGATGTGGATCCTATATAAACATGAGGATTTTCGGGATCCAAAGAAGATAATTTATAAACCTTTGCGCAATCACCAATTGTACTCATATATGAAGTTAATATAAAAAAATAATTTTAAATAAACGAAGGGAAACCATACTCGGGAGTGCTTATCTCCCATCTCAATGTGAAAAATAATAAATCAGAAGACCACATTTTGTGATCTTCATTCCAAAAAGTTGATTGATATCTCTCAATCTCATAGATCAATAATTTATGTAATTTATTTTGATACTCTTGAATGGCAGATAATTTACTTTCTGTTTCATACATATTGTAAATATTTTCTTGGAGATCAAAAGGCAACTCTTTGAATATTTCCATTTACTATATCATAGATTTTATGTGAGTTGATAAAAACCGTGTTCATCAACCTGATATTCTTCATCAGAAATATATTCAGGATAATAATCATCCGACTCAGTATCAGATTCATACTCATAATCTTCATCATCCAACTCTTCATCTAATTGGAAATACATCTCTTGGATTAACCCTGCTAATACCATATGATTCTGTTCATATAATATTTCAAAAATTTGTGTTAATTTTTCTTTAATCTCGTTCATTATTCTAATCATAGAAAATATTATTGCCAGAACCAGCGGGCTGTTTGTTCTGGCTCTGCGGAAACCTTCATTACCAAAATACTTTCTTCTAGACTTTTTTTCTCCTTGCGTAGGCGAGCATTATCCTCCTTGATTGCTTCCAGATCAGCTTGGATTCTTTTAACTTTTCTTTCAAGAGTTTCTAGCCGATGAAGTATTTTTTCAATGGGTCTCATTTAATTATTCACAATATTTTTTGATTGAGATACGAATTAAATTTTGGTTTGTATCTTTTGATTATTGCTTTCAAAAATTTCTCATTATAAATAATTTCATATCTTGGATCTCCACCCACATTTTCTAGAGGATATGATTTCAACCATACCCTGAATCTATCAGGGTAAATTTGAAATAACCAATCATCACATGTCCAATTGGGGATCTCTGGTGGATAAAAAAATCCAAATATATCATAATGAGTTTTATGTACTAAAAACTGGGTAGCAATATTATTATTGTTGCTGAATCCTGCCGACCATCCAATGTTATTATTTTTTTTCAATTTATTGATGAAACATCCTAACCATCCTGTATCATTACACATTTTGATGTCGTCTCCCAGTAATTTAAAATATTGATAACCCTCATTGATTGCCACCTCCCCTAATTTATTCCAGATGTGGGTTGGTTTGCCCTTCGTATCATCTGCCATTGAAACAAATTCAATCTCATATTTCATAAAGACGGCATGAAACTTTAATCTTTCCTGTTCCTTTGAATACACAGCATCATCCTCATTGAACCCCACAAATAATTTTATCTGGTGAGGCGGACAATAATGTTCCAGAGTGCTACACAGGAGCGTCCATAGGTGAGTCTCTTCAGCTGTTTCCCAGTCTCTTTTATTACTTGTAGATGGAACCAAAAATGCGACTTTCATTATATGACACTAATTAGAAAAAAAAATTAGGAAACAAACGATGTGCCAATAGTGCCAGATAGTGCCATCCCTTCGGCACTAATCAAAAGACAAATTATATACCCCTCTCTTGAAACCCATAGTATTGGTTAATTCACTCTTCTTAATATTTTTTTGCTCCAGCTCTTTCTGGCACTTTGCTGATAATTTTATTTCAAATTTATTTCTCAACTTGCTATCCATATTAAATTCAGTGATGGCTCGACGACAGGTAGGGATATCACAATGTAGAGATATTTTTTCAGCCAGAGCATAGATATCATCGTACTCTTTGAATTTAGTATTTGAAATTAAAAATCCACTCCTACAATAATTCAATAAAATTTTAGCAGAGTGGATCATATTCTGGCGGTCCTTGTAATTTAATTCTGAATTAAATTTTGGTTTTTCCAGATATTCAATCAAATCTTCTGCTTTGAATATTTCTGGAAATTCATCCGACCAATCAAGATCTGTATCCATCTCTTCTAAACAATTAAAAATTTTGACACCTAGAATATTTTTGGGGATGTCATTGGCTTCCTCAATGGGAATATCGTATATGTCAATAAAATTCAATAAATCTTTTTTGGGATGAGATTTATCAAACATTTCGTTTAATATAAAAAATAAAAAAAAAACAATTATTAAATGTTGAAAGTATTACTCCCCCCAATCATTGTTCCTCTCATAGCTTACGGAATCATCTATTCAGAGACCATATGGAATTCCAATATCAAATATATAGGTGGTACAAGATACCTTCCTGTCGACGAGGAGGTAGACAACATAGACAAAAAAGAAATGGAGAGATGGTCAGCAGATGCTAAATTAAAAATTAACGATCCTAATTATAATCCTTTTGTTAAGAATTATTCCGATGATCGTGCTTGAAAAAATTTATCTTCAGTCATCCCCTCTGTATATTCAATTTTTTCTGTTCCCCTGTGTTTCTCAAAGACAGGATGTGGTTCTGGGACTTCTTCTAGCTCTGGCTCAGGTTCTGGTTCAAAATCTTTCATGAATACTTTACATTGATTTACTAGTTGTGAATTATCCGCTATCAGTTGTTTATTTTGAAACATAATCATCTCAGCAAATTCCAAGACTTGATCTACATCCCCATCATTAATTAATTGTTTGATATCATCCAAAATTTTATCCATTTAATGAAACAAATATTTTAAAAAAAAATAATAAACTCACTAATCATAATATTCTAGCCTACTCTTTTTTGAGTTCTAAATAATAGTCATCATCTAAAACAACCTTGTGTCTCAGAGCAGGATGATTTTCCCAATTGGTGAAGTCTTTGAGTTTTTGATTCTCCTCCTTGAGTTCAGCGACTTGTTTCTCGAGCTGAGGGAACCTCTCTCCAACTAGTGATATGATTATTTTATCCTTTACTTCTTGTGAGATCCCGATTGGATCCCTCTCTCCATCACAATAATCACGATCCCTTTCATTAATCTCTAGGAGTTCTTCATTCTCCTCCTTAAGTTTTAAATAAACATCAGAACCCATTATCCAATCTTCATAATCAGATGTATGTTGATAAACATAATCAATCGCGCTCTCTTCTGTAAGTTGATTCTCTTTGAGTTCTTTGTTTTCCGCAAGAGTTTGTTCGTAAAGTTTTTTATAATCCATACTCGTTTTTGTTTATTGTTTGATTGGTCATTAATTGCCAAATCAAATTTAGTTTTGAGTTCCTTGTGATCCAGAACTTTCAGGGGGAGCTCCCTTAAATTCAGATAAATTTTCATATCCTGCTTCAACTTCTTCTTTCATCATATCTCTCAATAGATCAAACTTGAATCCTGAAAATTCGGCTCCTTCACATTTTTTGTCCAGGAATTGATTTTTTCCACAAGTATTTCTATTGTGACAAATACATATCATTTGTTTGGCACATTCTGTCATACATACATTATTTTCATTACCATCAATCAAGGATGCCCCTTCTCCCTTGGTATCGTTTCGAGAGAACCCTGACATAGATCTCACATATTTCTGTGTGCCTACCATAGTTGCTTCATGTGCTTGACGATTCGCTGGGCATTCAATCGCTGATATTTGATAATCATGATGAGGATAAATAAAAAGCATTTGTTTAGATCCACACAATTGTTTTTTTTCTCTTTTCATTTTATCAATTGAATATTGGAGATACGACTCAATGTATAGGTCATCACTGTCCATGTTTGCCCACCAGTTGGTGGGGCTGTTCCTCACAAGATAATTTCTTTTTTCAGCGATAGTCATTTTTTTAGGAATGTATTCATAAATCAATTTTATTGGTGCTATAGCTTTTTTTACGAGTTCTAATTCTTGTGGTTCTGTGAATAATTTTACATCCTCCTCCCCATCTTTAGAATCAAGGATAAACCAAGTCAAATCTTCTTTAACATAATCAAAACTTGAAATATTAGCAATCATCAATGGTAACCATTTATTGCGATTATAAATAGGAGTGAGAACAGTTATTTTTGGAAATCTAGATTCCTGTGCTTTAGAAGGTTTAGAAGACTTCTTTTTCCTCGGCATTTATTAAACATTAGATTTTATTATTTGAATTTTAACAGGAGGGGAGGTAAATTAAAAATACATCTTCAAAATTATCTTTTAATGAACCTTGTCCCATCGCCACAATAACGAAGGTTTGACGATATTCATCGTAATTTTATTTTTTATTTTTGTGATTTGTTTTTGATTTCTTTAAATGGTTCAGATCTTGAAGCATTTAAAGAAAATGAGATTTTT
>WLWF01001018.1_pt1 | contig 24996 bp, 16 predicted proteins | sample 6718331 | NCBI WGS metagenome assembly WLWF01 (sample SAMN12718692, study PRJNA515312) | sponge metagenome | isolation source: marine sponge | host: Mycale hentscheli | place: New Zealand: South Island, Marlborough, Capsize Point | collected 2003-05-01
ACAGGCGGTGTTGCAATTGAAGCGAAGGGTTCTTCTCAGAAGCTACTTCTTAACGATGGATTCATAGAGTCTAACGCGATCGTTGTCGGCGGTGGTATTCACCTTTCGGATAGCGCTTCTGAAGTAACGTCCTTTAAGAGTAACTTCGTTGGGATCACTAGTATTCTTGGCGCTTTAAACTCTGCAGCTGGTAATCTTGGCGAAGTGAACTCTTACGTGAGACCAGGAGCCGGATCATTACCATTGGCTGTTATGAAAGGCGGCGTCCAGGTAATCTTTAGTGGCGGTATGGCTGACGGAACTACAATGACAATTGGAGCTTATGGTTCTTCCGGTGTGGCTAACGTTACATTCACAGCTCGATCCAGTAGCGCAAGCGGCGATGAATTCCTCGTGGGGTCTAGTGCTACAGATCAGAATACGAAGTTTGCTGCAATGGTTCTTGCTTCTTCAGAAGTGAAAGCAGTTAATTCTGTAGCAGCTAATTCATCTGTTATATTATTTACGAATGCAACTAACAGCACTTCATTGCCATCGCTATCACTTCCATCTGGAGTATCTTCTTTGTTCTACACTTTTGCTGATTCTTCGGCTCCAAGTGCTCAAGCTAACAAGAACTTCACTCCAGCTTCTGGAGAGGAAATTGATCTTTCCGCCTTATCGGTTGCTGAAATGACTAGTAAGGTTGATATATACTTAAACGGACAGTTGCTTCACCATGATATGGCCGGTCTTCCTGTAGGTGAAGTCGATGTATCTTTGGAGAGAATAACTAGCCCTGCTAATGTATCGTTTAACTTTGCTTATGAGTTAGCTCCAGACGATAGAGTAACTGTAAAAGTTAGATAATAACTTAACCAGTTGTTAATCAACACCTAAGCGGGAGGAAATTTTCCTCCCGCTTTTTTTATTGTATTCATAAAAAAAATATATTTATGATAAAGTTATCATTCAAACAAAACTGCGGAGATAATATGGAAGACACGATTGATTTAGCTTGGATTAAAAATATTCTAAAAATAGAATTTGAAAACGCTCAAAAAGACTGGAAAGTATTTTCAGATGCGAGAGAAAGTGTTTGTTCTTCTGTGGAACAATTAAACGTATTAAAAAATTCTCTTCATCCATTTATTGAAGAATCTATAGAAGAAGCTAATGCAGCAGCTTCTGATGGCGAAGCTCAAAAATGTATAGATATTTTACAGAAAGCACTCGAAGAAATTAAAGACTTTTTAAATCTTCAGCCGATATTAGTTTCAAAAGAAATAGAAAAAGTCGAGCTAGGAATGAAGGCGGCAATTGACAAGTCAAAAACTTTGCAAAACATTGAATACCAGTCAATTGAAAGAGTGAAATATCTTGTAGATTTAGAAAAAAAAGTTTCTTCTGAAATTGATGAAGATACTACGGGTTCGAGAAAAAAGCCAAAGCAAAGAAAACCTGGAACTAAACCAGATAAACTAAAAGATGTAAGAAAAGCGATTGAAAGAGTTAAAAAGAGAAAAAGCCAAAAGAAAGTTTCTAAAAAAGAAGAAAATAAAGAAGAGTGATCTTTTTATGATATAGCATATTTAAGATAAATAGGGAGTGTGTTTTGGCTGGAATATTAGATAGTAAGACCCGAGTTATGGATACTTTAATAACTGTTACGGGTAGAAACCAAGCGTCTAGAGGTGATTTAGATGTAAAATTTGCCTCTATAACTGACAGACAAATTAATTACGTTACTGGCTCTGGAGGCATTTTAGAAGACTTAAGTGTTAAACTTTATTTTGAAGCTGCATCAGATGATAACGATACTATAGTTTTTGAAAACGACGCAAATGGAAATTTGCAACCTTTTGTTAGCGACGACTACACAATATATGGAGGTTTAGCTTTTGACGTAACAGCATCCCAAAGCACAAAAAGTGTTGGTGGATCTCACGGAGCAGTAACTTTTGAAAAAGGTAGCATAGAGATAGTTACTGAAAATGTTATGTCTTCTTCAATGAACAATTTTAAAAGACTGATGGTCGTAGGTTCGAGAAACTTATCTAAATACGATAATAGTGAACAGTTTTCTATCTCTAAAAAGAGTACTGATTTTTATATAACTAATGATTCTCCAATAAAAACAAATCCTTCAGAAGGAGCAATTAAATCTGTAGACCAAATAGAGAGTGTATTCCAAGACCACAAATTGGGAAATTTATTAAACTATAGATTTTTACCGCCCAATACAAAACCATATACCGGCGCTTTAACTGGCAGTACTTTAGCTAACTACAATCAAATTAATCAAAAATCTATAGACACTTATGAAAAACTGCAGTCTTACTTAGAGGATAAACCTTACGAAGAGTTTATTTTTACTAAAACGTCTCTTTCTAATAATATACTTGCACAGATATATTCAACAGATATAACGACAAACTCTATTGACAAACTAGCAATTATTGATGCTGGCGAATTTGACGTTGATACAGGTCCAAACCCGCATCTTTTATTTGCTGGAAAATTATATAGAGATAGCGTTGGAGCACTTACTTTTGTCAACATATTTACTATAGTGATGGAATAATATGACTTTTTCACCAGATACTTCAGTATTAGAAACTTTTGAAGCAATTTACCCTGATCCTTCTGTAAAAGCTTCTTTGATTGAGTCGACTGATGGCTTAAATAAAAAAATCGACCTAGAATTCTTTTTTGCTATACGAATGAGCGAAATTTTAGACAAAGATTATAGCGTGATTGAATATTACATTTCATCTGAAACAAGCGGTGAAAGTTATAGCTTTTTTTCTGGAGACACATCTTCTATAGAGGAAGATATACTTGGGTGGGCTAAAACAAAATATGAAAGTCCATCTGCACACGAAGAAAAATATAATTCATATTTCCACAAAGAAGATACACTATATAGCATTTTACCTGATTCTTTAGTTGGTTCTCCAGAAACATCTTACGAAAGAGAATTTGAGTTCTTTCAACGTGGTACAGTGCAAGAAGCTGTAGTACCGCTTACTGGATATGTAGTACAAGGCAGTGACGAGTCTCTCCAAGAAGCGCATCAAGACTGCGAAGCTATAAAATCTATGCCTTCGGGTGCTGTTGCTAATTTGCCTTTTCCAAGACTAACAACAACGCAGGCATCAGAAGGCTTACCCGGAGCAAAATTTCCTCTAGACTCTTATGTAAGTGAACAATTACGTTTTTATTCTAATTTACTAGATGTAGATTTATCTAATAAAGAAAACATGCTAGAAGTAGTAACAGAACAAACTAATTATTGGCCAGTCAAATTAAGAGCTACAATGGAGTTTTCGCAATCAGAATTTCCAATAATTAATTCTTTACTGCTTAAAGATAGTTTAACACTAACAATTAAATTAAAAAAGGCAGATTCTTTTGAAGCAGAAGCAATTATATCTCCAATAGAGTTTAGCCTTAGAGATGCTATTTTAAAAAGTACATCAGATTTAATTCCGCTAAGAGTAACGGTTTTACCTCCCGGAGAATCGAACACAAAGGTTTATGACGTTCTTACGATTACAAACGAAAATGGGTGTTCTGTCAGCGGAAAAATTGGACTATACGGATATAGTGACTCTCTAGGTTCTATGTCTAAAGGGTTTTTTCATAATTTTGTAGTTCCTGCATCTTCTGAAATCCAAGTGCCAATGATGGATTCAGTTAAATTTCCCAGTAGATTTTATCAAGGATATTGTGTAAATTCTGTTTATCAACAGTTTAAAGGGCTAATAAATGATGTGGCAACTCCAACTCCGCAAGTTCCTTTTCATGCTTACCTTCCGTATATATCAAATAACAATTTACCACAACACTCAGACCCTAAAATTTTAGGCGTACTAAATTCTGAATCTATGGAGTGGACTATTTATTTAATAAACATTCCTCCATATATTGATAAAGTCCGGTTTTATGCTCGCCCTTCTAAAAAAAGAGGGCAAGCAGCATATAGAAGTCCAGGAATTTCTAGAGGAAAAAATTCTAGATGGGCATTTATAGAAAAATCTCCATCATCAATAGGAGAGAAATTAAGCTCTAATTCTACTTCTATAACTTTTCCTGCTGCATCTATTTCTAAAGAGTCTGCTTACGAAATTTTAGCTGATTTAGAAATTGAAGATGCTGTAGTAGATACTGTTTGCACACCTATTTATAATACTAAAGTAAGAGGAATAAAAAGTAGAGTAGATTGCAACTTAGGCGTAATATCGGCTTCAGGGGATAACTCCACAGACTTAGTATCTCTTTCAGCTTCTGTAAGTCCTACTTCAGACAGTATAATTGATTCTTTAATAAGTCAAACGACTATAACAAACGAATATTTAGAGTCTTTTAACGAAGCTATGGCAGAATCAACTGTTAACGTTTGGTATAGATTATTTAGGTGTAACATTGGAGGAAACGGGGATTTTGAAGATTTAGGGTTTTATAACTCTGGAAACCATAGAGTGCCTGTTGATTCTGATTCTTCAATAACAAGAGTTTATATAGCTAGAGTGTACGCCCTTACTATAGGGCAACTAATGATTTCTAATCCACCAACAGCTATTTCCCCTGCTTGGCCTGGGACTGGAGGTGGAAGTCAACAATATTTTAAAAACTATTCTAAGTTTAACAGCACCACTTCAGAAGTCTTTGATAAACTCCCTAATAGTGAATACCTAACTACGACTCGCGTTTCTCTAGGGGCATATACGGGTTATCAAATGGTTTCTTCTGTAAGCTCAGGAGAAAAAGTGTCTCCGACTTTTTCTCTTTTTAGAACAGAATATGATCAGGTTAAAAAAATTCGAGTATTGTCTTGGAGTGTAGAAGAGTCTGGGGCTAATTATGTTCCGGAATATTATATCGTCTTAGCAGAATATGGAGGAGTAACCGCTCCAGTCGCTTGGGCTATAAATGAAATTGGTGGCAGCAATCAAAAACAATTTGCAGTAAAAGATAACGTGCTTTCTAAAGCCATTGGAACTATAAACTATAAAGTTTATGCAGTTTATATGGACGGAATAGTTAGTAATACTGGATTATCACAAACCGTAGGAGTTTCAGATAATCGATTCGAAAAGTTTTTTAATTTAAGATGAGAGTAAGATGAGTTCTAGTTCAGACCAAGTGCTTGATGGAAGCGTGCTACAGCAGTCTCCAACAAACACTTATAAAAAAAATATAGCTTCTACGAGTTTTTCAACAATACAGCTTGGTGACTCTGTTACGCAAAATTATGCAGGGGTTGTTACTTCTACTGGAATAACCATAGACCCCAATCCTCCAATTAACAATTTAATCAATTCAAAAAAACTTTGCGTTTATAGGCCTGAAAGTATAGCAATGCTTGATTTTAAATCAGCGGCAGAAGGTAATTTTTTAGGGCTAGATACTACAAGTAAATTATTTAATGAAAGAGTTTTAAAAAGAAAAATTCAGCTTGAATCTGTTATTAACAGTATAGATCAAATAAAGATTTCAGACCCTGATTTATATAATAACGCAGTCTCTCAATATGAAGCGGCCATTGCATCAGCTGCGGCTGAAATCGCACTTCTTAAAATAGCTTATCAATTTAAAGTATATGCAGAAATTGGCCCGTCATTTACTTCTTGGATAAAAAATTATCAATTTGATCCTTTTGATTACGGGGAAGCTACCAGATTAATACCGACAGGAAGAGTGTTAAAATCAGATACTAATCCAGAATTTATAAGATTTATGAACAAATCAATGGGTTGGAAATCTTCAGGTTTTGATGTTTATGGTATTTTAAAAAATACCTTAGAGAACGGAAAAGACGCTACACTATTTTTGCAGTTTATTTCTGATTTAGCATTTTCGTGCTGCTTTGGTACTCCAAGCATGGTGCTGGGTGCTGGTAGATTTAAAGCCGAGTCTACAAACTTACTGTTTTCGACTGACGAATTAGCATTAGTTCCAAAAACAAACACAAAAGTTGTTTTAGTTACAGACGGCGATGGAAGCAAAGAGTTAAGGTCTCTCGACGTATCTAAATCTGGGCTAATCAGATTATCAAGAGATTTAACCGCTTCATACCAAATTGGAAAAATTGCGATAGGGGCTGGAGATGAAAACCAAGAATTAAAAAGCATGCTGCAGAGACATGTAGAATCAGATTTCTTTTCCAAAACAACAAAGTTTAATAAATCTCTATTTGGTAAAATTGCGGGATGGGATCCTTACGGCGCAGCAGTTCCTGATATATCAAAAAGAGGATCAAATTCAAAATTAAAATACTATTTGCCAGATTTTACTAGTTATGAATCTGGAATTATTTCAAAGCTATTTACCTCTGATTTTAAAACGCTAATAATCTCTAGTGAATCAGACTCTTACCAGTCTAGAGAGTCATCTTCTGCAGTGGGAACTGATTATTACGAAACATCTTATGCGGGGGTAAAAGATTTAGTCCAAGAAGCTTTTAGCTCTAATAACACTGGAATAAATCTTGGGTTATATAATAACACCATAAGTGGATTTCAAAACAACTTAGAAGATTTTTCAAACATATTTTTACAACTTTTTAAGCTTCTGGATAAGTCTGGAACAATAAAAGCCTCAGATTCTTTATTGTCAGAAAACTTTCACCCTACATCTCCAGCTGGAATATACAAATCAGTAATGAAAGTATATTCTGAGAGATTTGCTCCAAATGTTGATAGCTGCATAGGGCTCAATCCATCTACTATAGTTTCTAAATATGGCCTGGATCCAGAAAACATAGGGCAGCCAATTCAATCTGTACAAGAAAAACTGAGAGAGTACAACAACGATTTTGCAAAGTGTTGGGGAATTTTCTTGATGATTAAGTTTCCAGAGACTGTTAAAAAAATTATAGAAAAATTTGTTGAAGATTACAAACGCGGATATTTGACTTTTTCTGATACCGTGATTATAGAAGAAAATGATGAGACTGGTGAAGAAAAAGAAATTAGAAATAATGTTCTTCCCGGTAGTGAAACTGTTGTAGATTTATCTGGAAAAAGAGGTTCTCTTTATTCTTACTTACAGTTACTACACAAAGATTTTGTATCTGAAGTTAGCGATTCTCTTAACAGTGATATAGATAATGAAGCTTCAGATTTTGCTTATATGGAAATTGGCACATCTTATAAAGACGGAAGTTATTTAAGCCACCAATACTCAGGCTTGTGGGCGCCAATGTCTCCAACGAGAGCTTTTACTGGAACTTATAACTTAGAAAAATACCAAGCTGAATCATTTGGTTTTAACTATTTGCAAAATATTGAACTACTTTTTAATAATCAGGTACCATCAAATGATTTATTTTTTAGTAGTTATGAGATGATTAATCAGCAATTTGGAAATATTAGTCTTGGCGGTGAAGGCGGAATCGGTCGCGATGGCGATATGGGTGCTTTAGCTTCTAGGAAAAATATGCATAATGGTATTGTGTTCAATCGAGCCTTGCAAAACAATTGTATTTGGTGGGCTGAAAATGAAGCTGGCGTAGTTTATCCGGCTGCAATACTGCCTATTGCAGCCGGTGCTATAGACGCAGTCATGACTGTTTTATACGAATGCCTTTCAGAAAATCTTCAAGTTTTACCAGTGTCCGCTGCAGATTCAGTATGGCCTTCAATAGATTCTAAAAACCCGCCTTATAGTAAAGAATATGAAGTAACCTCATGCTATCGTCAATCTGTTGGGTCTTTTGACGGAAATCTAAGTTATTGGGTGCCAGTTTTAAATGCACTTAAAGAAAACGTGGTTAGAAGTGAAGACTTAACTACTTACTTTGGAAATAATAGTTTAGCGTCAATTTTATCAGGAGTGGTAGACGCTTTCGCTACTTCAGACGAGTTATTTTCAAGTAACTTTACTATGATGACTGCTGGAGTATCTTCTAAAGATCAGGTAGAAGGATCAGCTGGGGCAGTTCCAATTACTTCCATGACTTATGCTTGGGATTATACAGATTATGGTAATGACGCTGATAATGCTACTTATAATAATAATATTGCAGGTGGAAGCAGTAGAAAAGCTTGGAGTGCAAGCGTTAGATCTAAAGGCGATGGAAACAGCATTAATACCAGCGTACAAGGAAATGAATATACCGGTTCTGGAATTATGGCAGGAATCAATTGGTCTTCTTATTTAGATACCCAAGAAATTCTAGGTGGAAATTCTGGCGGAGCTGGAGATAATGCATACGTTGCTTCAATATCTTCTAACATAACAGAATATACCAGTTACATAGCCGGTTATGGAATATGGGTTTTCGGAGCTTTAGAGTCTGCCTTACCTTCAGCATCTACGATTACACCTAGCGATGCAACTCCAAGTATGTGGCTAGATAAAACCTCTTCTTCGCAAAACTGGCAAGACGTAGTAACTAGCGGTGAATTATTTGCTCTAAATATGGTCGGATTAGTATCTGCTTTTTATTTTCTTGCTGCGGGTCTTGCCACAGCAGATTCTGAAGATCAAATAAACGATATTATGGCTTCATTTGAAAACATCCAAGAGTTTTTATCGGGCCTTATTTCTGGAAGTCTTTTAAGAGTTGAAGAACTTTCTGGATTAAATGATGTCCCAACAAATATATGGCAATTAGCGTGTTATAGTGGGAATTTAGATAGCGACGCTACGAGCTCTCCAATGAGAAAAATTTTAGATTTGTCGCTTACAGATCTTGTAAACTACGTTAATTCTCCTGAATCCCTTATTTCAGAAGGAGGAATATTAGATGTTGATGGTTCTAGTAGCGCGCATTATGATTATTCAGTAGGAAATCAAAAACTAAGCGCTAGCTTGTATAAAGTAATGAGCACATTTTTGGATTATGCAGCAGAAGATGTAAGACTTGGCGTAGCTCTAGACATGATAAGAAACTATGGAGAAAGAATCGAAAAATATTCTGAAACCGCTGTTGATGGTTTATCCACCGAAGAAGGTTCAGAAGAAAGTTCTTTAGAAAAATTAATTTCTGATCTCTCTAAAACAGTAGCGGGCAATGATGTACTAGAGAATTTAACGCCAAGGCAATTATCTCTTAAGTCTGCAACTTTAGAAAGACAAAAATCTTTAACTGAAAATGCGTATATATCAAATTCAGAAATTATAAGTGACAGTGAAATTAGCGCTATTAGAGTTTTATTATCAGAACCTCAATTGTTGGCTGAAGAAGGTAGAAACGCTAAAACATTCGTAGTTGGTTTCTCAGCAGGGATGTTTGATGCTGTTGCACCACCGGAAAATTCTATGAATTACCAAGGTCCAACCGCATATAGCTCCACTATAACCCCATTAAATTTTAGCGGCGGAAAGCATTGTCCTCTTTACGGATTAAGATACCAGGTTCAAGTTCCAGATTATCCACTTATAAGTTTTATTCCTAAGTTGTTTAGGTTTGATTATGAATTATTCGTTTTATCTGGTGCATTTGATAACGTAGACTTTGATGCAATTTCAAACTTTAATGATTTAGTTAGACAAACAGAATTTACAAGAATAAGATATTTGACAGTTGAGTCTAGCCCAGGTTCAACAGAACAAATAACAAAAATTGATTCATCTTCTAAAGAAATATTATCTAATATGATATCTATTGATTCTCCTGGAAATTCTCACCTTTATGATATATACGCAAATACTCTATCATCTTATTTACTTGAAAAGTATTACAAACTATTGATAGGGCTATCAGCGTCTGAAGATGATTTAGGTACAGCTGGCGGTGGTCTATCGATACCGATTAATGAATATGCTGTAGATTTATCGGCAGCATTGTCTTCTATATATACAGATTTAGAGTCCGGACTATCTCAAGAAAAAATTGACAACCTCTTTATGAAATCTTCTGATATAGAAAGCTTAAGTTATAACGCTCTTCGCCCAGACGCAGAATCAAATATAAGTTCTATTTCCAAATATAGCGACTTAGTTTCTAGTTTTAGCGCAGAAATTGAATCAGGAGAATTTACTAATATTGACTTATCAGCTTTTGAAAGCTTTACAAACGCTTCAAGTTCAAGGCTTTTTAGCGCAGAATCTATGAGAGATAAAATAATAGCGGCTAAATATTTTGATAGAATTAACTACGTTTTAGTTGATCCAGATGAATTTTTAATTGCTTCTACTAATGTTTGGGAAGCTGAAATTGCCAGAAAAGGTGGTGAAGTATCTGCGTATATTGTAGACAGATACAGCGCTTTCATAACAGAACTAGTTGCATTGGGTAAAATAGTCCCTTACGAATATGATGAAATTGGAAACGTGGTTTATTATAAAATGTCTCCAAGGCCTGATGAGGGTGATTTATCTTTTGCTTCGGTATTTAGTACTTTGATAAGATCTCATAGTGTACAAGATCCTTACCAGAAATCTTTAAGGCCAGAAGTATCCGCGGATTTAATAATTAATACAGTTGAGGTTTCTTCATGAGTGTCGATAATTCATCTCCTACATTTTCTAGTTTTGCTTTTGACGTTCCAGAACCTAAAAATCTTTCTGGAGATTTTTTATATCACTATTTTGTAAAAAATGAAAGTATAAGCAATGATCCATATTCAGATACACAAGCATGGATAAGACACGGTGGAAAACCAGATGTTGCTGGCGCTCCAGCTTCAACTGGTACACCGGCGAGAGAAATAAAACTAAGCTTTACTCCTTTTAGAAATATAACAAACCTTTCACCTTCTGCTGCTCAATGGCGAAGAGAGGCGTGGCTTAAAAATGATGCTTCTAAAATAATGTCAGAAGTGCAAGTGCAAACTCAAAGAACTTGTTTTCTTTCTTTGCAAGATGATAACTTAGCTGATGAACTTCAGTCAATAGTAGACTCTGAGTTGATCAAACAAAAAGTTGAGTCGAGAGGATTAAGTCCTTTGGAGGCAGCATTAAAATATAACTCTATTACTTCTGATAAAATTAATGCAGATGATATTTTAGAAGTAACTAATATAGAAGCTAATTCAAATTTAACTTACTATGATCCAGTTTCTGGTAAAGATGTAACTGTTCAAAAGCTGGCTGGAGCTTCTGAGTATTCAGTTGGTTGTTTTTTAAATAGAAAATTTGTTTCTGACATATTAGAAAAATCAGAAAGCACGCCGTTTAGTCCGCTCTGGGGAACAGTTTCTTCAGTTTTAACTGAGGCTAAATCTATTCAAGACGAAGCTACTTATACTTTAGATTCAAATCAAGGGTCTTTTTCAGATTATTCTTTTACAGCTAGACCGGTCCATAACACCATTGTGACTTCTAATAGTTACCCTGCGTCAGTAGAGCCTGTTGGATATATCATTTTTAAATATGAGCTAGAGCCTTCTGGTAACTTAGTAGAGCTAGAAAGTATAGTTATTAGTGATGAAAATTTATCTTGCTGGTATGATAAATCAGTTGTGTATGGAAAAACGTATAGGTACAAAATTCAATCAGTTTTTAAATTAGCAACCTCTTCTTCTTCTTTTCACGAAGCAGAAAACAATATAAACTATAATCATTATTTAATTGGATCTAGAAGTACTCCTTATATCGACGTTATATGCAAGGAGTCGGTGCCTCCCCCTCCTCCTATTAATATAGAGTTCTTTTTATCTTCAAATCAAAAAATGATGATTTTTTGGGATATGCCGTTTAATAAGCAAGAAGATATTAAAAGATTTCAAATTTTTAGAAGAGAAAAACTAGAAGACCCTTATACTTTAATTAATGAGTTAGATTTCGATGATAGCTTAGTTCAAATAGACAGAAGCGAAAAAATACCAGACTACTCAAAAACAAAGCTTAAGTTTTCAAAAACTTCTTATGAAGATTTTGATTTTAATTTTGATAAAACATATTATTATGCTATTTGTTCGGTAGATGCGCATGATTTATCTTCTCCTTATTCGACGCAGTTTAAAGTAAAATACTCAAGAATAGACGGTAAAATGGAAGCTAGGGTAATAGCTTTTTCTGGAGCTCCAAAGCCTTATCCTAATTTTACTCTAAAACAAAATCTAGTTTTAGACTGCATAAAAGATAGCGGCCATAAATCTATGAAAGTATATTTTGACCCTGAGTGTTTAATTTTAGAGGGAGTTAAAAATAGAGTTGAAACTGGTGATGAAGTTTCAATTTATAGAGATCAAGAAAAATTGCTGGAAACAAACAACGAATATCCAATGTACAAGCTCCAAGTAATCAATTTAGACTGGCAGCAAGATAAAAAAATAAACTTATATCTAAAAAGAGCCTCAGATCTTTTTGAAAATATTGATTTAAAGCTGCCCGGAGAATAAACAAGTTTATGAATTTTATTTTTGCTGTATAATTAAATTGGAGAATTCACCATTGTTCGAAGCAAATGGATTTATAATATAAGAAAATTTACTATATTTAGTGATGAGGATTAAAAATGGGATTTTTAGATCATTCTACAAATAATATCATTGTAGATGCTGTTCTTACAGACGCTGGTAGAAAAACGCTAGCAAAGAATGATGGTAGTTTCGTAATTTCTAAATTTGCGTTTGGAGATGATGAGATAGACTACAACACTATTAAAAGGTTTGGTGTTACAGTTGGAAAAGAAAAGATTTCCAAAAACACACCAGTGTTTGAAGCACAAACTAATGGAGATCTTGCTTTAAAGTATAGATTGCTAAGCGTTAGTACTCCAGATTTAGTGATATTGCCAGTGCTGGCTGTGTCTTTTTCAGGAGTTGGAAATAGCTACAATAGATCAGGCACGACAACTGGAGACATAGAGGTGACTCAGAAAATGTTATCTTCTGGTACAGCTCAAGTTCCTGTTGACCTAGTAGATTCAAACTTTGTAGTTCAATATGATAACAGGTTTCTATCTGTTCAAAGAACTGATGGCCAAGGCAGCGGAGTTAAATCAGTGTCTAACAACATAGCTACTAGAACCGTAGCTGCTAGTTCTACGTCTAGTCCTTGGAATGGTGGACTAGTTAATTTAAGAGTTAGCGTAAATTCTTTTAGCGATGATTTTTACAACACTTATTCGTCTGATTTAGGCGCAACAAACCCCGTCATTAAAACATTGGTTCAAATTTCTGGAAGATCTAGTGGAAGCACAGTAATCCAAGAATTTTTAATATACAAAACTTAATGACTATAAGAAAGCAAATTAAGCGAGAGAGTTAAATGGGAAGTTTTAAAACTATTACAGACAGTGAGATTTCACAAACAACTAGCGTGTTAAATCAGTTAGTTGACGTGATTCAAGAAGACGTCTCTGGGTCTGCTACAAGAAAAAAATATCAAGTCTTTGTTACTGGTGGGATTGGTCCTGGAATAACTAGCTCACTTTTTCAAACCGTTTATGACCAGGATTTCTCTCTTCAAACCGCCAACGCGGTTTTAGACATGACTGTTGGGCTATTTTCGGGAAGTGCAACAGTATCCGATTGTAAAAGAGGAACAGACCTTCAAGGCAAAGCTCTTTTTCCTTCATCTTCAGTAATGATGAGAGAAAAGATTTCGATATATGAACAATATGCGCAGCTATTACTTGGAGATGCTACTTCTTCTTTTTATGCGCCAGGCATTAATACTTTTGATTCAAACATCACAAATGGCCATGGAAAAGATATAGAAAACGGCCCAACAGGCTCTAAAATAGAACACGCTCTTTTTGTTAACTATAAAAGGCTATTTGCAAGAGATGAAATAAAAAGAGAAACTTTTGCAATGCGGCTTTTCGTTACTGGCGTTTTTGATGGATCAGTTCACGATAGAACTATAATGGGTCCAACTTTTGATAATGGGTATACTGGTTCTAATATTAATAGGACTACTCCTTCTGGATCTTTGATTATAGCAGATGTAGGCGCTTCTCAAACTCAACTTAAGTTTTTTGGTGGAGATGTGGGGTATATTAAAAATACAGCTGCGACCGATCAATATATGGGTCTTATTTGGTATGACCACGGTATCGCTGTTTTAGATATGGGTAAATGCTTTATGCCTGACCAACACATGTCTGGGACTATAGGCGCAATGTCAAACGGCGTTAATGGTACTGCAATTGCAGGCCAAACTGTTTTAGGCTCTAACTCAGGTTGCGATAACCCTAACGCAACTTTTATACCAGATTTACTAGTATCAGCTTCTGTAGATGACATCGTAGACCACCTTTCTTCTTGTAGGTTCGGTTCTGGATCTCAGACTACTTCAACGTTTCAAAACGTTACAAATATTAATTCTACTCTGTACTTTTGTAGAGCTAATGCAGATGAGTTTAACTACTCTTCAAATCCGACTTTTAGAGACACAAGCGGTAATATTGTAGTTGTTGACCAAAGTGATTCTAACGCTAGAACTTTTTCATTCGTAACCACAGTCGGTCTATACAATGAGAGCAGCGAGCTTTTGGCTGTTGCAAAACTCTCAAGGCCAATTGAGAAAAACGACGAAAGAGATTTATCTGTTAGAGTTAGATTAGATTTTTAAGATGGTCCAGAGTTTTAAATGGCTTTTATACCTATTACAAAGGAACACATAGATTCAGTAACCTTGGAGATGCACCCAAAGAGAGAATTCTCTTCATCTTCTATTAATGGTATAACTGGTTCTGTATATGTGTACGCTAACAGATCTTCTGTAAATCGACAGAGGTTTGAGTCTTCTCCATTTGAAAGTTATGCAGTAGACGACAATTTAGAAACTATTGATTATGTTTTTAAAGAAACTGCGTATAGTTCAGAGTTTGAAAACCTAGTTTTGGGAAACGAGACCGCAGCAGAATTCGGCACAACAGATAGAAGTTTTGCTTATTCTTCTTATTTAGATAAAGTCAATTCTGCAAAAGTTTCTCCAGAGCTTAACAAGTTTATGGAGATTTATAGGTTTAAGCCTTCTTTTAGTTTCACTAGTAACACGTTGAGAAAAAACACAGTTAAAGACGTGCTTTACAAGTATTACTCTGGAAAATATCCTCAATTAGACTGGGCATATACAAACTACAATTGTCTTACTTTTTTTACTTCGTCTACTGTCAGTTCTAACTCTGCTCTAATTTACCCTGCTCCATGTTCTGGAAAAACTAACAACCAATATATTAGTAATGATGCATTCTCAGTTTCTTTTTGGGTTAATCCGAGAAGAACAACCGCCGGCCCTCTAGAAGAATATAAAGCCGGTACTATTATGCATATATCTTCATCGCTAGCTATATCAATAGTTTCTGGTTCTGAAAAAGATGACTTTGGTAGGCCTGAAGCTTTTAGAGTTTTAATGCAAGTAAGTCAGTCTGCAGACAATCCACCTTCTAATGTTGATCTTTCTGTAAGCAACAATTCTAGATCTTATCCAAATGATTTAACTTTTTTGTCTAAAGACAATTCTCTCAAGCTAAACAACTGGCATCATGTAACTATATCTTGGGATTCTTTGCATAATTTTGGAACAGGGTCAATATACATTGATAATGATCTAGAAAATAAAAATAATTTTTTAATAGCTTCTAGCTCTATAAATGATTCTCACTTAACTGATTTTTGTCCTCTAATTATTGGTAACTTCTACGATGGCCCCAACGGTGGAAGCGGAAATATGAATAAATTCTTCAATGCCGGCGCTGCGGCGGCTGAAGGGGTCGAAAACCGTGGTCCTGCTATTGGAGAAATAATCGAGCCATCTACTCTTAGTCATAAACCAAATGTTGATGTACACGATATAAGAATATACAATAAGTACTTAAGTGATTCAGAGAGGGAAGACTGCATATCTACGGGGCCAAGAAATTTAGATAACCTATTATTTTATTTGCCTACTTTCTTTGTTAAAGAAAGCCCTAATCGCACACTTTTAAAAACCCCATACCTTACCAAGGTAACATCTTCTTCGACCCCTTTTAATGTTGATTTATCTTACGGCGTTGGGGGGTATGATGTTAATTTAGAAAACTTCACAAGAGACTTTGTTAACAAAATATATCCAAGACACTTTTGCTTAACAGCTTCAGCAGTAACCGCGGACACTCTTTATGCTACTGCAAACGAAATTAACTGGGAAAAAGGCGACTATTCTAATTACTTTAGGACTCGACAGCTTTTTTTGCTTCCTAATGATAACGGAAGTTTTACTCCAAATTTTGAACTCCTGCAAAGCGGGAACATTTCACCTCGTCCTGTAGAAGGATCTGAAACTGATAGATTTGTAAACGATTTAGGGAATTTAGATTATTCTCTTGTCAGCTTAAGAAACCTAATATCAACTGCTAGCGCTGCAGCATTTGACCCAGGCGCTAATTATGACTTACCGATAGGCGAAAAAAATGATATAGCAACTGAATTAGCTGGCGGATCTTTGTATGATCCCGCAAACCCAAGGTTGGGAGTTGATAATTTACCTTATGAACTGACAGTACTTCAAAGAACTATGGATAATTCTTCTAACGAATTGTATTTTTTTGATATATCAAATTTATTTTACGGAAATAAGATTCTTCCAGGCTCTTTTGTTATTGAAGATACATCTTTAACAGGTTCTTCGGGGGGAGTTGGAATAAAAGTAAAAGATAACAGTCAAGGCAATCTTTATAGAGCAGACTCGTTAACTCCTCATGCGACTTGGAGTAGTGTAGGAAATATATTATATGAAGAGGGAATAGCAGTAATAAAGTCTGCAAATATTCCTCTTTTCGGTCAAGAGCAATTTAAAATTAGCTTTACAGGATTACATAATGTACATACTTACGAAGTTAATGTAATATTATCACCGAACCTATTTACTTCATCTTCTAATCCGACTTTTAAAGGTGGGAAGCCAGATGATTTCTCTAATGATGCTTTAGCAAAATATGTCGCATTTAACAGTATTCAACTTCATGATGATAATTTAAACGTGATAACAAGAACTAATTTAGCTCAGCCAATTATTAAAAAAATTGGTGACAAATATTTGGTAAGGATAAAGATAGATTATTAATGATAGTTTGCGGATTAGACATATCAACTTCCTGCATTGGAATATGCATTTTAAATACTAAAATCGATAAAGAGTATTTTTATTCAATAAATCCTAAAGGAAAAAGCTGGCTAGAAAAATCTATTTCTATTAAACCGTATCTGGAAAAATTATTTTCAGAACACAAAATAGATAAAGTATACATAGAAGAAAATCTGCAAGCATTTCGTCCAGGGTTATCTTCAGCTAAAACGTTAATGGCGTTATCTAGGTTTAATGGTATAGTTTCTTTTATCATAATGGATTCTTATGATATCGAGCCAGAATTTTTAAATGTTAATTCTGCAAGAAAATCTCTTGGGATAAAAATACAGAGAAAATCTGATAAGTCAACTAAAGAACAGGTGCTCGATTGGGTAAACACAAAAGTTGATTATAAGTGGCCAACTAAAATATTAAAAAGTGGTAAAAGAAAAGGCGAAGAAGTTTTAGAAAGCAGCACTTACGATATGGCTGATGCTTTTGTTATAGCGCAGGCAGGCTTAGTATAATCTTAAGACTAGATTTCTTTGTACAACAGGATTAATTGTATACAATTCTATTATGTCTGGCGATTTATCTCAAAAAACTAATTTTTTAAAAAATACTTTTGGGCCTGGCCCAGTTAATAGAGGCGGAATTGCTGTTAACTGTCCTGCTTGCTCAAAAGATAAGCCAGAAAAAAAGAAGTTAATCATAAGGATAGTTGACGGCACTCACCACTGTTGGGTTTGCGACCTCAAAGGAAAAACCCTTAAGTATACGATTAAAAAATTCTATCCTAAAAGCTATAGAGCTTATGTTTCTATTTACGGTGAAAATGCTGAACTTTTAGAAAATGTTAAAGAAGAATATGAGAAGCCGGTTACCCCTCAAGGGTTTAAACTGTTGGCCCAGAATATAAACTCTAGGGATCCAGATTTAAGAGATACAATATCATATATTAAAAGTAGAAAACTAAATCTGAGGGATATGTGGAGATTTAAATTAGGTAGCTGCACTTCTGGAAAATTTAAAAGGCGATTAATCATTCCGTCTTTTGATTCAGAGGGTGACTTAAACTATTATGTTGCTAGATCTATAGATGGAAAGTTCCCTAAATATATTAACGCAAAATACCCTAAAAGAGACTTTGTTTTTAACGAAATAAACCTAGATTATAATTCTCCAATAACATTAGTCGAAGGACCCTTTGACTTATTTAATTCAGGAGAAAATTCTACTTGTATACTTGGATCTTCTATTTCTGAAAAATATATGCTGTTTAGAAAAATAATCCAAAATCAAACACCGGTTTATTTAGCTTTAGACCCAGACGCAAAATTAAAAACAATGAAAATAGCTGAAAAATTCTATGAGTATGGAATAAAAACTTACTTTGTGGACTGTTCTAGCTTTGAAGACGTTGGTGAAATGTCTAAAAAAGAATTCTTACAAAGAAAAAACGCCGCTAGGCTTTGGAAACCATCTGATAAACTTGTTCATTTAATAAGCAAAATTAGATCAGGTTCAGTAATTTAGGAGATTTGATGTTTAAATGCATTCACATATCTGACGTTCACTTTAGAGGAATGTCTAGGCACACAGAATATAGAGAGTCTTTCGAAGATTTCTTTAAAAAGGCAAAAAAACTTAAGCCAGATGCGATATTTGTTGGAGGAGATATTGTTCACTCCAAAACGCAAGGTATCTCTCCTGAGTTAATCGATATTTTAAGTTGGTGGTTTAGGGGATTAAATGATATAGCTCCTACTCACATTATTTTAGGAAATCACGATGGGTTAATATCAAATAAACATCGTCAAGATGCTATTACCCCAATTATTAACGCCTTGGAGCTAGACCAAACTTTTTTATACAAAGATTCTGGTATATATCCCATAGGCATCCCGGGATATAACTGGGGCGTGTTTTCTTGTTTTGATGAAGAAAATTGGCCAAACGTAAAGCCAAAAAAGGGAGAAATAAATATAGCGGCTTATCATGGTGGTGTTTTAGGTTCTACAACAGACATCAATTGGGATATTGAGGGCGAAATAGAGACTTCTTTTTTCGATGGTTTCGACTTTGCATTTTTAGGCGATATCCACAAAATGCAATATTTAGACGCTGATAAAAGAATAGCTTATCCCGGCTCTTCAATTCAACAGAATTACGGTGAAGATCCCGGTAAGGGATTTTTGTATTGGGAAATAGAAAATAAAGACAAATTTACTAGCAAGTTTTATTCAATTGAGCACACTCAACCATTTGTAACAATTAGCTGGGCTGGAAATGTATACGATACAGTAGAAAAAGCAAAAAAATATAAGAAAAAATCTAGATTTAGAATTAAATCAGAGTTTGCTATTCCCCAAGCTGAAATAAAGCAATTACATTCAGAGCTTCAAGAAAAACTTAGCGCTTCTGAAATTGTTTTTAAATATGATAGCTTTGAAAATGCTCCTGTTGCTACTTTTTCAGATGGAAAAGAGCTTCTTAATATGAGAGACCCAGCGGTTCTCATGAGGCTGCTAAAAGAATTTTATATAGAAAAAGAAGTAACTGAAGAAGAATGGGAAAAAATAGAGCAAATTATTAAAAGGCAGATTTCTTCTGTTTCTAAAGTAGATTCTCCCAGAAATATAAAATGGTCTTTAAAGGAAATGAAATTTTCTAACACATTTGCTTATGGTAAAGACAACAAAATTAACTTTAGTAACCTAAGCGGAATCATTGGTCTTTTTGGAAGAAACAGGTCTGGTAAAAGTAGTATTCCAGGAACATTGATGTACACTCTTTTTAATTCTACTGATAGAGGTTCTATTAAAAACCTTCACGTTATCAACACCAGAAAAGGCCACTGCATATCTGAAGTAGATTTTGAAGTTAATGGAACTACATACCGAGTAGAAAGGCAATCAGTTAAAAAGCAAAATAGAAAAGGAATTGTAAGCGCTTCTACACAAGCAAATTTTTGGCAAGTTGATTCTTCTGGAAACGCAATAGACATGAGTGGAGAGCAAAGAAGAGATACAGACAAATTATTAAGAGATTTAGTCGGTACAAAAGAGAATTTTTTATTAACTTCATTTGCTTCTCAAGGAGATATGAATGCGTTTATTAAAAATAGAGCAACTCAAAGAAAACAAATACTTTCTCATTTTTTAGATTTAGATATTTTTGAAAAATTATTAGAGTCTGTAAAAGAAGAGTCTAACTTAACAAAAAGCCTTTTATCTAAATACCCAGAAAGAGAGTGGAAATCTTTAATTTTAGAAAAAGCTTTAAAACTAAGAAACTTTCAGACTGAAAGAGATACAGCAGAATCTAAATACGCTACAGTCCAGCAAAGACTACAATCTTTAAAGATTCACGCAGCTAGTCAAAACGCTCAAGATATAGTAACACCAACGGATGTCAAAAATCAAGAGACACAGATAAAAATATCTGAAAGTAGATTAAAGAGCATAGAAGAAAACGAAAAAGAGCTTAATGAATCTATAGATTCTCTTAACCTTAAAATTTTTAAAATAGAAGAAATTAAAAGCCAGTTTCCTATTAAAGATTTAAGAGAAAGATTAATAGCTCAAAATGATCTAGAAAGAACTCTTCGAGATTTGCAGCATGATAAAGAACTTGAAAACCAGCTTCTTACCAGCAAGAAAAAACTGGCTAAAAAACTAGAGCCTTGCGATTGTTTTGAACATTTACCAAGTTGTCAATACGTCAAAGAGTCTGATAAGCATAAGAAGCAAATTGAGAATCAAGTTCAAAAAGTTAATGAATCTCAAGAAAAAGTGGAAGCTGCACAAAAGTCATTAAAAATAATTCAACGAGAAAATCTCCAGGAAAAAATCAACAAATATCAAAAATTGTTAGAGGGAGAATCTAAGTTTAAAATTGAAATTTCTGATTTAAGAGTATTACAGGGAGAAAGCGAAAGAGAAAAAATTAATTTAACTGACAGTTTAATTCATATGAAAGACGAATTAAAAAGCTTAAACTCTAGAGTTGTAAATTCTAAAGAAGTAAGCGAATTAGATAAATTAAAAAATCAAATTTTTGAAATTGAAACTGAGCTTAAATTGACTGATGCAAAAAGATTAAGCTTAAGTGAAAATATAGGTTTAATAAGTTCAGAGCTTAAAAGGCTTGAAGAAGAAAAAGAAGAATACTCAAAACTCTTAGGAGAGTGGAGAATATTTGAGCTTATTATGAGGGCTTTTGATAAAAGAGGAATCCCGATTCAGATATTGAGCTCACAACTTCCTAAAATAAACTCAGAAATTTCTAAGATTTTGCAAGGAGTAGTTGGCTTTACTGTTGAGCTTGAAGCTGATTCTGCCTCAAATGCAATGGATATATACATAAACTATGGAGATAGTAAAAGAATTATTGAATGCGGGTCTGGAATGGAGAAAATGATTTCTTCTTTAGCGATGCGTGTAGCGTTAATTAATGTTTCATCTCTTCCAAAAAGTGATATTTTAATTATAGATGAAGGTTTCGGCGCTTTAGATGAAATGAATGTAGAAGCTTGCAATAGACTTTTAATCTCTCTTAAGAGGTGGTTTAAGTGTATCTTTGTAATATCTCATATTGACGCTGTTAAAGATGCAGCTGATAATATCATCGAAATAACCAGTAAAGGAAAAGATTCTAAAGTTGTTGTGGAATAGTTATGAATACTGATAATTTTATACCGTTTGAGTGCCCAGTTTGCTTAACTCTTATGAGAGATGCAAGAGATGTTTTTTCTTTTTTTAGCAGTAATTGCTGCTTAGATTGTAAAAGAGAATACTTAATACCAAACGGAATGGAAAAAGCTGATGTCGAAAAAATTAAAAAATCAGATAAAAAAGCTTTGAGAAAGAAAAGAAATATTATGCCTAGTTATATTTTAAGGTGAGGAAATCATGAAATCAAATCAAATCAATGTACTTGGAAACATATTAGAAACTAGTTGGGGCAAATCAAGCCAAGACTATAATTGCACTTATAGAATTGAGGGAAATCTTCTTAGATTAATGTACAGTTCTATTGTTTATTTAGCTTCTGAGAGATCAATGAACTCTCAAATACCAGAAGCTTCTAGCCATGCGAATGAAAGGGTTAAAGCTAGAATTGATTCTGCTAAAAAAGAATATAAGCAAGAAACCGGTGAAGCTCTTAAGTTAAAAGAGCTTAAGAATGCTGATGACATTGAATATATTCAAGCGTCTTCAATGAGCCCTAGAAAAGTTATTCTTTTTAGAAAATATGTAGACCTTGAAATAAGCTGATGGCGGCGAATAATAAGCAGAGACAGATAAAAGAAATAATAAAGTGCGGAAAAGACCCTTCACACTTCTTCAATAAGTATGTGAAGATTCAGCACCCTACGAGAGGGACAATTTCTTTTAAGACATATCCATTTCAAGATGATTGCGTTAAAGATTTTAACGATCATAGGTTTAATGTAATTGTCAAATCTAGACAGTTGGGGTTATCAACTTTAACTGCTGCTTATGCCGTTTGGTTAGCGATTTTTTATAAAGATAAAAATATACTAGTAATTGCTACTAAGCTTGCAGTAGCAATGAACTTTATAAAAAAAGTTAAAACCGCTATAAGGAGTCTCCCGCCATGGTTAGTTTTACCAGAAATTATAACTAATAATAAACAGTCTATAGAGTTTTCAAATGGCTCTGCAATAAAAGCTGTACCAACCTCAGAAGACGCTGGTCGTTCTGAAGCGCTTTCCTTATTAATTGTAGATGAAGCAGCTTTTGTAAGAAACTTTGATGAGCTCTGGATGGGTCTTTACCCCACACTATCTACTGGTGGTAGAGCAATTATATTATCTACCCCAAATGGTGTTGGTGGACAGTACTATGATCTTTACACGAAAGCAGAGTCTGGTGAAAATGAATTTAATCCGATTAGACTTCCTTGGGATGTACACCCCGAAAGAAAAGAAGACTGGTTTGAAAATGAGTGTAAAAATTTAGATGAAAAACAAGTTGCACAAGAGCTTATGTGCGATTTTGCAGCTTCAGGCGACACTTTTCTTTCTATAGAAGAAATAAAGTACTTGTCTTACTGTGTAAAAACCCCAATAGAAAAGTGGGGCCCTGAAAATAATGTTTGGGTATGGAAGTACTCTTTAGCTAGCCACAAATATATTATATCCGCTGATGTTGCTAGAGGAGACTCTAAAGATTATTCTACATTTCACGTTATTGATACCAATGAATCTGAAGTTGTGGCAGAGTTTAAAGGAAAAATTCCACCAGATCAATTTGCAGGACTTTTAGTTGAAGCAGCTAAAAGGTATAATGACGCTTTGCTGTGTCCGGAAAGCAATACGTATGGATATGCTGTTTTAGTAAGAATTCAAGACTTAGGATATCAAAACATTTATTTCAAAAGAGAAAAAGAAAAATATGAAGTTTTGTATGGTAACGGATCAATTGGTAAGGCGGGATTTTCAACTCAAGGAAATAGCAGAGCTCAAATCTTAACAAAGCTCGAGCAAGTAATAAGAAATAAAGAAGTTCATATATATTCTTCAAGACTTTATGAAGAAATGAAAACTTTTGTTTGGAAAGGTAATAAAGCCCAAGCAATGAGAGATAAAAACGATGACCTCGTAATGTCTCTTGCGATCGGTATTTGGCTTTATGATACTACAAATGGAAGAAACAAGCAGTCGGTAGATATAAACGCTACCATGTTAGCGGCCATGGGCGTACATAAAAACTCTCCGCCCGCTACTTTAGATCCTAATTTAAGAGATCACGCTCGAATTAATCCTTTTAAACCAGTTGTGTTAAAAAATATTCCGGGAGAAAATTCTGAAGATAAATCCCCTCACCCGGTTTACGGAAACATGGATTGGTTGATAAAATAGTAACAGTTAGTTTATTGTGGAAAAAGTATGTCAAATAAAAACCCATCATTATTCGGAAGATTAACCCAGCTTTTTAGAGCTGGGCCTTCTATCAAAAGAAGAGTTAGGACTTTTGATCCTGACGCAACTTCAAAGAGCTCTTTAGAGCAATTTAAAGCTGCACATAGAGACGTTTACTCTAGTACTTTAAGTGCTTATGGATCTTTTGATAGAATGGCTAGATATTCAGATTTTTCTGAAATGGAAGCTACTCCTGAAATAGCTTCTGCGTTAGATATTTACTCTGAAGAAACTGCATCTCCAGACGAAAAAGGAAATGCGCTGCACATCTATTCAGAAAATAGAAAAATTAGAGAATTGCTAAGAACTCTTTTTTATGATACGCTAAATGTAGATTTTAATTTAACTTTGTGGGTTAGAAATCTTTGCAAGTACGGAGACTTTTTTCTTGATGTTACTAAGCAAAGACGTATCAGGAACATGCGTAGAGAAGTTAGGGAACAACGTATTAAAGAGTATATTAAACGGGCAGAGAAAGAACTGCCACTATTTGAAGGAGATAAGTAATGGGACTTGACCAATATGCAACTGCTCGTAAAGGCGAGCCACGCACAGTTAAAAGTGAGTACACCTACACTGACTTTGAGGGCAATGAACATGAAGGTGTTGATGAAAACCTTGAATGGGATGACACTATCGAGTTAGCAACTTGGAGGAAGCACCCCAACCTACAAGGTTGGATGGAAGAACTCTGGTACGAAAAAGGTGGAGAAGGTGAGTTTAACTGTGTTGAGTTAGAGCTTACACTTGAAAACTTAGATGCACTAGAAGCTACTCTTGATGAAGAGGCACTACCAGAGACTGCTGGTTTCTTCTTTGGTAGTAATGCTGACGATCATTATGCAGAAGCAGATCGTGAGTTCATTGTGCAGGCTCGTGCGGCAATTAAACAAGGCTACACTGTGGTATATAGTAGCTGGTGGTAATGTTTCTGAAGAAGCTATTGCTGCTCACAGAGCAAACAAAAGATTAGACACACCTTTTTGGAGTGATGGCACAGGATTAGCTGGATACAAAGACGAAAACCTCAATAAACTCGATGGTTCAACCTATATACCAGTATCTGATGCAACAGATGGTTATCATTTTAGATCAGGTAAAGATGCTGGTAA
>WLWF01001021.1_pt1 | contig 24937 bp, 22 predicted proteins | sample 6718331 | NCBI WGS metagenome assembly WLWF01 (sample SAMN12718692, study PRJNA515312) | sponge metagenome | isolation source: marine sponge | host: Mycale hentscheli | place: New Zealand: South Island, Marlborough, Capsize Point | collected 2003-05-01
AGATTTCCTGCGGCTTCGGCTGCGGAATCAAATGTTCTATATGCGCCTGCCATATCCATAAGTTCGCCGACTGCCATTCCAGTCTCGTGTGCCTGCTCTTGAAGTTCCCCAAACATTTCTGTTACATCACCAGAATACAACGCCAATTTTGGGAGCGCTTGATTCAACTCTGAGAATACTTCCGATACATTTCTTCCTAGTTCTTGCGCCAAGTCAAAAGCTGCGCTCTGCATCTGAGTTGCGCCTTCTGCTCCGAGTCCCATCATATTGGTAGACGATTGCAGTATTCCAGCGAAATCAGATGAAGCTACTCCTACTTTTCCGTATTGGGCACTAAGCTCTCCAAGTTCCATTCGTTGGGATTGTGCCATTATACCGAAACCCGATACTCCGCTCATTAGAGAGGAATATGAATCTCCCAGTTCTGCTGTCGATATACCAGTGGCTCGGTTGGTTTGCTCAAGCTTTATAAGCTCGTCATTGTAATGTCCTGCTGCACCTGTTGACTTATTGAAAGATGCTAAGGCTGAGTCGTTTGCTACTGCCAAAGCTATTGTAGACTGAGTTACTTTCTGTAAAATCGAGACGCCGACATTGAGGGTGCTAAATGTCTTGCCAAACTGTTCTTTTGCTTTCTTGAATGCGGCTGCGTTACTTCCCGTCTCATCTTTTAGTTTTAAGAACGAGCCTATGAGAGTATTGGAAGAGTCTGTAATACCCGTGAATGTCTTTATCGTGTTTCCGAGAGCGCTGGAGAAGTCGTCGGTTGCTTTTTTGGCGTTTTGAGCGGCTTCGTTGCTTTCTTTGATAGCTTCCGTGTATTCTTTTATCTTATCTTTATTATTATTAACATATTGTTTTCTTATGTTATTTAAAACTAGTTTCATTTCAGGAGTTAATTGAGTAGCCATTTTTTTCTTTTAGTATATATTATAATATAAAATTATCTTTAAATTAAAAATTATATATTAATATATAATTATATTTTTATTTAAAAAAAAAAACGTAAAATTAAAAATCAATTTTTATTTGTAAAATTTTTCATAGTAAAGACAACATTTTAATAGTAATATATCATTATCTGGAACACAACCACTTTTTTTTATTATTTGTTCTTTATATGAATTATTATTATGGTATTTATAAATAAGTTCTTCGCCCATTTTAATACGTTCTATTTCTTCTGCTTCTCTTTTTTCTTTTTCAATATGTTTTTTTTCTTCTGATTCTTTTTCAATACGTTCTTTTTCTTCTGCTTCTTTTTCAATACGTTCTTTTTCTTCTGCTTCTTTTTCAATACGTTTTTTTTCTTCTGCTTCTTTTTCAATACGTTCTTTTTCTTCTGCTTCTCTTTTTTCTTTTTCAATACGTTCTTTTTCTTCTGCTTCTTTTTTTTCTTTTTCAATACGTTCTTTTTCTTCTGCTTCTTTTTTTTCTTTTTCAATACGTTCTTTTTGTTTTACTCTTTCTTGTATAATACGTTTTTCTTCTTCTTCTTCTTCTTTATTAATACGTTCTTCTTCTTCTTTTTTTAAAATATCAATTTCTTGTTTAATACTATTCATAAAATTTACCAATGAATTAAATTTTAATGTATTAACTAAAAAATTCATACCATCTAATAATTCTTCATAACCATCAATTTGTTCTTTAATTGATTTTTTTTTTTGTATCATATCAAATTGAATTTCCAACATTTCATTAATTTTATTTTTAATATTATTACTATAATCTATTGGACTTGTTATTTCATCATATCCTAAATTTATTTCATTAATATATTCTTTTAATTTGTTAGGACATTTTATTTTATTTTCTATATTAAATTTAAAATGTTTATAACACCCTTTACCTGATAAAATCATATGACCTGTATTTATATTATAAAGTTTAATACTTTTATATATAATATGTGAACAAATACATTTAGAACATTCGTCTTTTGTTTCATTTATTGCTTTAATAATTTTATTTTTACCGAAAGACAATTTATACCATTCGTTTATTGCTTCTTTTATATCTGTTTTATTTTGTGATAGTTCTAATAAATTTTCATTAAACTTATATTCTAATTTCATTTTTGATAAAATAATAAAATAATAAAATCTATTTATATTATTATTATATTAGATTAAAATTATATCTTTAAATTAAAATAATTGTTTTTAATTATAATTATATTTAAAAGTTAAAAATTAAAAATTGATTTTTATTTCTTAATTAAATGTTTAGCATCAACCTTTGCCGCTTTGCCACCCATTACAGCACTGTATACGCGAGCAACTCCCCATTGTGTAGCACTTTTTACTTGTGGTCTTACACTTTCTGGATTACTATAATAAGCACCTTCTCCTTTCTCTTGTATGATTTTTAAACCTGCTAGTTTATAACCTGTTAATTTTGAGATTTCGCCTAAACTATGACTTTCATCTTTTGAAAAACCATATTTTTTATTGAATTTTTGTTTATATGTTTCTACCATTTGTATTATAGCAATATTTTAAAATGGTTGTAATTGACTATCTAATTCTTTTTTTATTTGTTCCTTATCATCTTTTATAGCCAGTTGAAAAAGCCTATTAAATAAATAATCACATTCATGACATATACCAAAAATATATAACTTTCTACAGTTATAAAAATAACTTCTGTCTAATAATTGGTAATTAACAAAAATATTTCTGCAAATTTTACAACAACTCATTTTTATAGTTTAATATATATTATATTTATATTTTTATATTATAAATTATAGTTTTAATAAATAACATACACCAGAATGAAATTTAAAATTATAAAAGAAATAATAATGTATTCATTAGCATATTATACACTAACAACTATTACAAACACTATAATAATATTATAATATTACTACCCAAACAAAAATTTAAAAATTACAATTAATTATATACTATTTATAAAGCGGTCAATCGCCGTTATTACTGGTTCATTACTTAATTTTGATTCATGATATCTTAAACTTGATTTATTTAGGATATATTCCCTATTATCTATATAATATTGTTTTCTATATGTCACTATCTTTATACCTATATCTTCCAAATCACGTTTTGTATATCCTGGGATTATTTCTTTATTATCATTATTGATTGTTTGAGTAGATTTTGTAGCAGACATTTTCTGTTTTTGTTTCATTTTATATTAATATTAGATATTAATTAAATAGATAATTCATCTTGCTACAATATATATAAATATTTTTATTCTGGATAATATTAAAAATAAAATAAAATAAAATAAAATAAAATAAAATAAATAATATTTATAAATCTTTTTTAAAATATCTGTCAAGATGCATTTGTATGCTATGACCTTGTTTTCTTGCCTTTTCTTTAATTCTTAATATACTTTCTTTATCTTCTGGTGCTGAAGCATCTGCTATTCTATTAACTTGTATTGATAATTTTTTATTGATACTCTCACCAAAACCAGAATATGTTTTAGATAAATTATCTTCTTTCATTTTTTCCTCTAAATTATCCTGATAAAACGCCCATCCACCATTTATATCAAACTTTTTATAAGCATTGTATAATTTAATAAAATAAGGATATAATTCATTTGTAATTGTAAATTCTTGTGTATCATATGTTTTACTTGTTTTATATACATTTTGTATATATTTTAATGTCTTCTTTGATTTATTAATAAGAATAAAATTATATTTAATATCATTTGTAAATTTCTTACTATACAGAACTAATTTACTATTGACAATATCCCCTCTTGTTTTTAGGTCATCTAGTAAAGTAAATAATATATAATTACGTAATGGTATAATATCTTGTTTAATTTTAAACTGTTTTTTTATTTGAGATTTGAGAAACTCTTTTATTATGGATGTTTGTTCTGGTGTAATCATTTTTTCTTTTTGTTTTTCACTTATTTCACCTTGTTTTGATATTAATTCATTTTTAATTTTATCTCTATAAACTTCATATATCTTATATATATCTTCCCATTTTTTATCACCAGAATAGAAATTCTTAATGATTACCATTATTATATTTATTTTAGATGCTTTTGTATTAGGGTTTGTATAGGTTTCATCTATTAATTTTATATTTTTCTCTGGTGTTGTTAAAAAATGTAATGTATCTGGATAATTAAATAATTCTAATAAAGAATTAAATTGAGATTTATAATTCTTTATTGTGTTAGGTGATACACCTTTTTTTGTTAAATCACTTACAAATTTATCTTGTATTTTATCCATAGTTGAAAATATATTATATATTTAGATTATTAAAAATTTATTTACTGTCTATTATATTATATAAATATTTTATTTTTAAATTTAAATATTATATTATATTTATATTTTTATTTTAAAACTTAAACTAATTCTTCAATTCTTTTTTTTGCTGTTTCAAAAATAGTTTTATCTTTTTCTATTCCTATGTATTTACGTTTTGTATTGATACATGCTACAACAGTTGAACCTGAACCCATTGTAAAATCTAATATTAAATCCCCCTCATTTGAATATGTCTTAACAATCCATTCACATAATGCTACGGGTTTTTGTGTTGGGTGTAAATGTTCTTTATCGTGACCAAATTTTAAAATAGATATTGGAAATCTATCACCTTTATTATCATTACCAATTCTTTTTTTTTTATAAATAACACATTCTCCTTTACCAATTGTTTTATATGGTTTGCCTTCTGTCTTTTGCGGGTTGTATATCATATTATTAAATTTCAATTTATCAAATGGTATAAACCCTTCCATTTTATCAATATTAAATAATTCTATTAGTTTATTATAAGTTGCTTTTGTAGGTAATCCAAATTGGGCAGATTTAAAATAAAAAAAACGTTCTGCCTTTCTATTACCCATAATATGTGTAATTTCTTTAGGTCTTTTATTTATATAAGTATAAACTTTTTCAGCATATTCTCTCATTTCTAAATTACGACAATTATCTATATCATCTTCACCACAATTATTGAATATATATATCATTTCGTGTTTTCTTAATGGTTGTTTATTAGCACTTAAAAATCCTACGGAATTTGTTTTTTCCCATATAATATCATATCTAAACCATTTACGATTAGATAATATTAAATCAATGCCAAAATTTGTAGTGCAGAAAAAAACAAATTGACAGTTGTCTTTACCTATTCTTTTTAGTTCAATCCACATTTTTTCTAAATCAATACAACTATCCCAGGAGCACGCTGTTTGATTATAAGGTAAATCAACACAAACTAATTGAACCGATTTATTAGGTATTTTACTAAACACATTAAAACAATCATCATTTAAAATTATATTTTCCATTTTATATTTAGTTTAGATAAAAATTATTTATTTAATTCTTCTTTTGATTTGTATTTTGAAATTGTAATTGTTGATTTACACTAAAATATATACTACTATTGGGACCAATGTTTTCTACTTCATTCCCAGTAAATGGATCAATAAGCACAATTTTCAAATTATTAATATCTAACGGCTCGCCTACGTGTTCATATACTATATCTTCACTATTAGGATTTGTAATAAAGTTAGCACTTGAATAATAACTAGATATAATACTTTTGATATTCATTTTGGTCTGGCTATTTATTAAAGCACCATTATAGCCTTCTACACTTAGTAATACATGACCTGTATCATTTAGATTTGTAAAGGTATTTACAGCATTTACAGCCTCAGTTGTGTCCACAGCAAAATATATTGGTTCATTGAATAGAACATAATTCGTCGTGGCTGCCAAATAATAGGTAGATACATTTATAGTTGTGTTTGGCTTAAGCGGGAACCCCATTATTTGTCTTGAATCAAAGAAAGAAATTGGCGATACTTCACTCCCGTCGTTCTTGCTGACATTATCATATATGTTCGAGGTGCCACAAAATCCCCTACTAGTTTTACTAATAAAATCGTCATATGTAATCTGTAAATTATCATCATTTTCTTTATTTAAACAAATAGCATCAACATCGAAACCCAAATCCGTCCAAAAAGTCGATTCACCACTACCATCCACATATCTTGCCTTTAGACTTTTAAATATTATACCAGATTGACTTTCACATTGTATAACTGACGGTGTGGCTACATTTGTAATATTACCAGATGCGTCCTTTGTTGGAATATAAGAAGTATTTGAATATATACCAATTGATTCTTGTGTTGATGACGTGGTTGGATCAGCCTTAGCATAGATAGCAGTATGTAGATAGGGGAAAGCGAATATTCCGTTATTTTCTTGATTATAAACTATGCTCATTTGCGTTGACCCAACTAATGGAGACGTAATATTTCTTGTCCCAGTTGCTGTCTTAAATGAATAATTAAAATTTTGAGAATACTCTTCAACCTGACCAGTGCTTGCATTAGTTACGGGATAGGTTTCTGCGTCGATACGTGTTCCAATTGTTGAAAATGCCGTTGATATAACTGGACGAATACTGTAATCCGTTGTTATTTTAAAATCAGTAATATCATTTAATTCTGAGGTTGTAGCCATAATATTTTCAAAATATGGTGAACTTACATCATGACATAATGGCTTATAACTCATTTCAATAACTCTAACACTACCGTCAGGATTTTTACCAAATTCTGGAAGTGTTGAATTTAGATACTCATAATTTGAATCATTGTATGCTAATTTAATTGACATCTGCCCAGAGTCATAATCTGATCGCGTTCCGTATGCGGCAGGTCTATACAAAAATGGTGTGTCATCTCCATTGAGAGACATATTATAATTAAAATCATTTGATGTATACTTTGGATTAATTGGTAAACTAGTATTATCTAAATTTTGACCTGTTGGTAATATGTTTTTATTTTTTGGAGCAAAATTGTTATTAGGTATATATTTATTCCATAAATCAACCATATCACCCTCACTATCATATTGATTAGGAACATTATAGGGAAATGCTCCTTGATGTAAAAAAGGATGAATTAACTTAGAATTATAATAATGGTGAACTGTCCCCACGCTATTAACTAAATCTGCTTGGGATTGTAATATAGACGTTTGATTATAATTCATATTTCCATAAAATTGTGCTGGATTTCCGGCATTTGCTCCAGTTTGTAAAGTTTTATAATCAATAAGTTGTTCGGTCATTAATTTTGTAGGTGTTGATAATTGAATTTTTCCATTAATAACATTCTTTTTTGCCTTTTGTTTGCTCATTGCTCTTGATAATATTTCAGCCAAGTAATCAGGAGAATAAGAACCTTTTTTTAAAATAAATTTAAATGTTTTTGTAAAAGGCACCATCTTTCCTGTATTCATTGCTTTATTATCATAATTAGTATCTTTTATATTTTCTGTGCCAACTTTTCCAGTTGCTACAACATCGGCATTAAAACTATAATTATTTACACCTTGTATTTGACTAGTTGGTTTAAATGCTGGCAAAGGAAACGTATAATTTACTATTTCTTGTATTGTGTCATTTACTAATAAATTTGCGTTATAGGTTTCATCTGTAAAATTAGCGGGGTTTTTTGATACAGTAAAAGTAAATGGAGTTTCTATACTAGGGTTAACATATCCCAATAATTCCCAATCAATTAAACCCGCTGATACAACTTGTAATGTCATTCCTGGAGCAACATTATTTATGTTTCCATTTACACTAACACTGGTTCCTGGTGGTGAATTAGCAATAGATATGAACATATCGCCGATATTTGGTTGCTCATTTTCAGGAAATCCGCAAATATCTTTATAAAATGATAATACTGAACCATCTAAAAATTTAGGTGTTATATCACCAATAAATTTATACCACTTATCTACAACAACATTATTATACATATTGACAATAGGATTTGTATTTTCTGGTAATGATTGTCCACCATATAAACCAAAATCAATACCAAAACTATTATTTATAATAAATTGATTGATTGTATCAAATGAGTTAATATCTGTAAAATTACTAAATTCATTATTAGTAGTCTCTTCACAAACAAAATTTATTCCATTAACTGGAGATGTCAATGTAGATGAAATATATGTCCAACTAGTATTAAATCGATTGAGCCAAGGTAATCCAGTATCTATAATTGAGTAAGTTTGACCTATTACCATATCTGTAAAATTAACGGGTGTAACTACATAATTTTTTTCAAGATTCTCAGGTATATAATAATGCAGTAAATAAGGCAACCCGTCAGCAGAATTGACATCTAAAACATTATTAAAACCACTTGGATTATTACCAAACGCTGATTGGTCAAATACACCGTTTTTTGTATATTTTGATTTTGTATTATCTAAATTAACCTGACTATAACAATGATAAACACTTTCTAAAAGAGGATTTAAATTTGCTTGAACCTTTCCTGTTGCTGTGCTATCGTTTGTAATGGGGAATTGTGTGAGATTTTTATAACTTGCGTGTTGTAGGGTTGGATATACATCTATTCTACTATTATCAGGTATATGTTGCTGAAAAAGTTTAACACGAAAGCCATTGGGATCGGTATTACCATTTATTGGATTGAGAGCATCTGGGTCATCGTATAGATAATATGGAGGATAAACAGTAGGATAAGCAAAATTTTGAGCAGCCAAATTATCAGCATCATATGCCCAGTCATTTGAATCACACGCAATACATTGTTTTTTTGTATTAATTGACGAAGCACCTTTAGGCTCTAAATTACGCTTCCCAAGTTGCATACTTTTTACATTATTACCGCCTCTATTTATGTAATAAAAATAATATTCCATTTCTATTTCTATATCTTTATCAACAGTATAATAACCAGGAATTTTGTTTCTTGTATCTATAAAACTAGTTTTAACTGAAATAGTATCACCTTCATTTAAAGTTAAACTTTGTTTTAAATTAGTTGTAAAATTTGAGTTGCTAATTGCTGATTTATCATTAAATTTATTACATCCTATAATAGTTTTTTTAGTAGCCATTTTAATAATCTGTATTTATATAATAATATGATATTTTAATAATTAAAAATAAAAAAAAACTATAATTAAAACTTTATATATTTACTTACCAGGCATAGTAAGATTACCAACTTGGTTAGTAGAACGTTTGTAAAAGCGTTTGACTTCAGCAAGAGTTTGTAAAAAGAACACTTTATTTAAATCAGGTGTAATGACTTTTGAAGCGAATTGAAGCACGATTTCACCAATAACCATTTTATTTAAACCGATAGCAGTGTAAGAGTGTGTTCCAGAATAAGTAATATTAGTATTAGGATTAAAAACACCAACATCATTTAAATTATTAATATTACCGAATTTAGTAGATAAATTGTAATAAGCACCAACGGCGGGTATACACATTTCGCCCGCTTGGTCGCTTAAATGAGCGAGACGTTTTGCATCATTATCTAAACCAGAATAGGCTAGAAGTTGAGTACCATCAGAAATAATATTTATTCTGGTGTCAACCATAGATTTATAAGTAGTTCCAAGGTTTGAAATAGCACCGTTTTCTTTATCATTATGAACGTAAAAATACATATTCTCAACGATTTGTTGATTGTATGAGTTAAAACGGGTTTCTTCAATAGTTTCTTCTAAACTGCTAATGTTATATTCACCATTAGCAAGAGCAATGTTTTTAGCACGAAATGCCACTTTATCAGGAACTACAGTGTTATAAATAATAACATCTTCAGCATCAACGGGTTGAGCGGTTAATACCTCATCAACATACATAGAAGGTGGTTTGGAGAATTCATAACCATTTTCAACACTTGAAAGGTCAGCCCATTCAATGCTAATAGTCATAAAGTCATTAGAAATATTACGGGACATTAAATAGTCACTACAAAATGACAAATCAATATAACCACCTATTTTAGTAGCATCTTCTTTGTTTTGTTCTTCTGTTAATTCAACTTGTGCGGGACTAATAGTTTCAATAGAATTACACATATTTTGGTATATGTATCTATACATATCGCGTTGAACTGGGTTAGATTGCTTCATCATTTTAAGAATAAGGTAATCAGTATTTGTCATACTGTCAATCACAATTCCTTCTCTATTAATGAATTGTATAGACTTGATTAAAGAATAAATACCTTTGGGACCAAAATATATAGGTTTTTGTTGGCTATTAAGAAGGTTAAAGTCGCTGAGGCGTATTTTCTTAGTAAGGTATTTATATCCACCAGGAATGATATAGTGGGCTCTGTATTTATCTATAGATGCTGGAAGGATAAGTAAAGATTTGTTTTCCATTTTGATTTATATTATATATATATATTATATTAATAATATATTTATTTTAAAAAAAAATAATTAAAACAATAATAATAATAATAATTTTACTTTTATTAAAATTTATTTACATTTGAATAAAAGAATTGATGAAAATAAAAGCATCATGTTTGGGGATTTGATTATTATAATCAGTAGAATTAATTTTAAGTTGGATTGCTAATCTATCGTTGCTACTAGTTAACATTTGAAAACCAATACCGAAACATTGATGTTCTAGCATTTTATTAGTAATTAAATTTTTGTTAGGAGAACCATTGAGAGATTGAAGGTAATTAAGAGCAACTAAATTGTAATCCTGAATAGAAAAGGGAATAATTGTGTCTACACCGTTAATAAGCAATTCTAATCCAGCGCCAACTTGATCCATACCAAAGATTTTTTCACATTGGAGGTTATTATGGAAAATACTATTACGTTTGCTTTGTTGGATAAATGAAAGTGAAATGGCATTGTATAAAGCAGGGGCTTGAACATTGAGAAAACTGCTTTCACTTGTAATTGTTTGAGAATAAAGGTGTTTAACAGGCATTACAACAGCACCAGAAGAACCAGCCATATCTACTTCATCCCATTGAAGAAGAAGATTAAATAATTTATAGTGTATGTTTGAAAATTTAGTTGCTTCAGTAGTCATATAAGCATCGTTTGATTTATGACCTGTATAAAAGGCTTCAACTGAATTAGCAAGAACAAATGATAATTGGACGTTTCCAAATTTATCAGCACCTAACATACCATTAGCCATGTTTAATGATATTTGAGGTTTCATAGAAAAAGAAACACAATGTGTCCCATTAACTAGTTTATTACCGATTAATTGAAAACAGTTAGTTGTTCCTTTTAACTCACAAAGATTTGATGATGAAGTATTAAGACTATCTAAATCTTGATTTGCTTGTGTCATCATACTAACAATACGAGGGTATGCTTGGGTGTTTTCAATACTGATATTATTAACTTGTGTATTTACAGAACGAACAACACTATGAATACCTGCGAAAGTATCAAGATGAACTTTATCTTCTAAAACTAATGCAGGAGAATTAACACGGTCAGTAATGACGTTGAGATCACCAGCCATTCTAAGGGAGCCAGGGACAATAGCACGTCCAGGTCTTAATTTAATTATGAAATCAACTATATCATTTTGAGTATAAAATTCTTTTAAACTGCTTGGTTGAATTGCTGAGTAATAAGACATTATAAATTTATATATTATATATATTATATATATTATATATTTAATTTAAATTAAATAAAAAAAAAATAATTAATTTTAAAATTCTATCTTCTAAATTTATTAAAGTTTAAAGATTTAAATGTTGGTAATTCTGGAGGTTCTATTTGTGCTTGTATTTCTATTTGAGTTGATTTTTGGATTGGTTCTTGAGTTGGTTCGTGATTTAAATTTACTTCAGGTTTATTGTCTTTTGGTTTAGGTGGCTCTGGTGTTGGTGTTGGCTCTGGTGTTGGTATTTGTAAAGTTGGCTCTGGTGTGTCTTTTTTTTCTGATTTTGCTTTACGTTTTTCTTCTTTATAACTTAATAATTTATTTAATGTATTATTAATAGCATCTAATCTGTCAATTTTATCATCAGATCTAGATACTTTTGTTTGTTTAGGTTCTTTAACAACTTCTTTAACAACTTCTTTAACTTCTGGTTTAACTTCTTCTTTAACTTCTTGTTTAGTAGTTTGTTGTTTTACTTCTTTTTTAGTAGTTGCTTCTTTCTTCTTTTCTGCACGTTTTTCAGCAAGCGTTGCCCGCATACCTTTTAAACGTTCTACTAATACTGCCCGTTGTTCTTCACTCATTTCTTTTTTGGTTTTTCTTTTTGGTTTTTCTTTTTTTTTATCTTTTTCTAAAATTAATTGTAATATATCTTCATCATCTTCATTTGTAAATTCTATTTTCTTAGTTGATTTAATAATTGGTTCTGGTGTTTCAAATAAATTTTCCATTTTAATAATTAGTATATATTAATATTGGATTAGATAAAAATTATAAAAAAAAATAATAAATAAAATTTACAAATAAATTATTAATTAAAGAGATTTAAGGCAAGATTTAAGTAAATAGCAAACACCAGTTTTGATTTGACCTGCTTCTTCATTAGATGCTATAGCAAGTTGAAGGGAGAAGCCAGTAGGATTGGTATAGAATGAGTTAGCATCATTAGCACTGTAAATCTTCAATGGGAGAATAGAAGGAACAACTGATACGTTCTCAAGCCCTTTTATCCCAAAGAGGCATTTAAGTTGATATGAAGAGTTGGAGAAGTAATCAATTTGTTTGTCTAAATGAAGAGAAGAAGGGTAATCACTAACTAATGATTTAAGTTGTAAATCAGTTTGAGTATTAGAAATATTGTTAATTTGAAATCTATAATTAAATACGTTTCTATCCATACAACTAGATACTAAACTATCACCAGTTGGCATAAGTAATGCTACATTATAAACATTAGGTTGTGTAATATTAAATTGACGTTCCATTTGAAAAACATTGTTTTCAATAGTGAAAGGCTCAACTAAATAACTGCTGTATACTTTAGGCATTGGCATTTTTTTGTTTTTGCTTTGTTGTTGGACTACTATTTCTAAAAGGTCAATATCATAAGTTAATCCTTCGGCAATTTTAGCAACTAGTTCGGCATCAGTTAAAGCAACTGTTAGTTTTTGAAAGTTAACAAATCCAAGTTTAACTAGAGGAGCATCTAAACCAGAAACACCCCATTTAGCACTATTACTTGCTCTATTAACACCTTTAAATTGAAACCCAAAAGCATCAGCAAGATTTAAGTTACTAAATTCAATTTCATATTTACCGCCAGCGACTGCTGAAATTTTATTTATTTTAACTTTACGCCCAGTGTTAGGTAATATAAAAGCACCATTACTATATGTTTTATTATCTACAATAATTTCAGGTGCTAATTTACTAATAAGACCACTGTCTATATCATCATTAACATCAACACTTTCTAAATATTCATTCTGGGCTATTAAATCAAAACAACTATCTGTGGGTTTATAATCGTCACTAACTAGACCTTTTGCTCTTAAATAGGTCATCTCAGTTTCACTAACAATTAATTTATTTTCTTTAATTTTAGCATTAAAATCATTAGCAGTTTTATCATAAGTAGTAAATAAATTGCCGTTGAGTAATTCAATATAAACCAATTCATATTTATTAGGTTCATCACTGAAAAGACTATTTTGTAATATTAAAGATGTAGCATTGCCAGGAACTGCTGCTGTTCCCGTTGGGATAGGAACAGCACCAGTATTAGCACCGCCATTTATAGTGTATGCTGGGGGGTTAGATGTATAGTCAGTAATTATAATTGTTAAATTAACTGTATTTGAAGCACCTAAAGTTGTTGCGGGAATATTATATTCAGCATTGGCTTGTGCTTCTGTTAATTGAACCCAACTTTCATTTGATAAACTATATTTACCTGTGGTGGCATCTATACTTACATCAACAGTAAAATCTGTAGAAAGAGCACCGTTTTTTAAATAATCACCAGCATTGGCACCAGTCCATTCAGCAGGAACAAGACCACCTGCTTCTTTACCACCAATATTAGTATATTGTAAAACTGCGGGTACTGCTGGAACAGGTTCAGCACTTGGGAGTAATTCAACAACTTTATTATAATAAACAAAATTTTTAGTGATATTATCACCTTTATATTTAAATACCATTTTAATGTAATCATCAATAAATAAGCCTTTTGTTTGTAATTCTGCGATAGTTATATTTTGATTTTCATCATTAAATTCAAGAGTTCTGTTTTGTGGTTTAACTGGATTATTTGGTTCAACTTTAGTAAGATTAGGTTGGGAAAATAATTCATTTGTATGTATTCTTATTTGTTTAGGTGCTTGAAGATTTGTTGAAACATTATTACCATCTACTACAGTATAATAAAATTTAGCACCATCATCAAAACTAAGTAAATCATTAAATTCAATACTTGGTTTAAGGTTAAGAAGATTTTGAGTAGGGTCAACATAATTTTCATTTTTATGTAATCTACTATTGATTTTATTTAATTTCATAAGGTTCTTTTTGTCTTCAAATTCTAATTCAAAAATCAAACCTTTAGTTTCACTCATATACCAATTAGAAGATTGGCAACTTTGGAATAAATCACTTAAAGGAATTTGTATTTGAATAGGGTTTTTAATAATGGAAGACATAGAACCAGATAAAGCATTGCTTTCAAAACACATACCAGAAAGTAAAGATTTATTAGAAACACTTTCTCTATTTTCAGTGAATTGAAAAAGCGACTGAGAAATAATATTACTAAAGGGGATTGACTCAATTATTGAACCATCACCTTTTTTGAGAACACAATTTTTGATTAAACAGGCAGGAGAATAATCAAGAGAACCATGACCAAAAGACACACTCAAATCTCTAGTTTTAAGGTGAAGTAAATCAGCAGTTGTAATTTCTTTGTTTTGGTTTGTTTTAATCTTTAATTTAAGATTAAGGTATGATTGAGATAAATCAGTAGAATACAAAGCATCAGCAGGTATTATAACGGTTGATTTGTTATAGGTTTTGTTTAAAGTTTGTTGTTCTTCAGAACGAATTTTTAATTGACGAAGGATTGGTTGAGACATTATAAATTAATAATAGATTATTATATTAATAATATATATTTTTTTTTAAGAAAAAATCATAATAAAAAATAGTAAAAAATTTGTTAAAATAATTAATAAAAAAATGTTAAATAATTTTGATAAAAAAATAGTAAATAATTTTATTAATTAAATACCAACTTGTGCTGATGATTGAATATCAGCAGGTATTTGTTCTTCTGGTAATGGTGGTGGTGTTGGTTGTGATGGTAGTCCTTCAGGTTTTGCTTTTTCATCTTCTACACCCTTTACAGTTGAATATATTGCCAGACCCGCTGTTGCGATGTCAGCAACAGGGTCTAGTATATCTGCTATACCCTCACCTATATCTCCAAATATCGTGCCTAAAATCCCCTTACTTTTTTTTGCTACTGTTTCTGTTGCTTCTTCTATTGGTGCTTCTGCTATTGGTGCTTCTACTTTTGTAATTGGTGTAATTTCACCTTCAGAACTCATAGCGATTTTATTGCCTGAAATAGGGTTTATACTTGGTGTTTCTAAACCAAAACTTGTTTCTGCTAGTGCTGGTTTATCAGTAGGTAAAACTGCTGTTGGAATATCACTCATTTGTCTTCCTTCCATATTTATATTTTCACCGAATTGTTCTGGTGCTGGTGTTCTATATTGATTTAATGCTTGTGTTTGTTCTTGTATTGCTTTTTCAGTATCAGTTAAAACACTAGTTGTTGGCTTTTGAAAAATATTAGTTGGTGTATCAAATGAAGATGCTGATATACCTCCTGTTAATGGATTTTCTAAAACTGCTTCTTTTAAATTAGATGATAAAGTATCTGTTATATCACCTAAATTAGATGTAATTTTTGTTGCTGATTGTTTAATAGTTGATACTGCTTCGGTTGCTGTTGATGTTAAACTTTCAACTGCTTCTGTTGTTTTTTGAAAAGTATCAACACCTTTTTTTACTAATCCTGCTACATTTTTTAATGCTGGAATACCTAAAACACCGCCTTCTACTAAAGAAGCAATACCTGCCGCTTGTAATTGTTTTACTTGAGATTGTTCTTCTGTTTTTTCAACATCTTGTGCTTGACTTAATTGTGATATTTGTGATTGTCTATCAATAAATTGTTGTTTCCCCTGTTGTTCTATACTTTCTTGAAGCCCTGATATTTGACTTTGTAAACCAAAAGAAACTTGTTTTTGATTTTGATAAAAATTATAAGCCATTTTTAATGTAAATAATTATATATTATTATAATATAATATAATAAAATAAAAATGAATGATAATAAAAAAAGTGTTTTAAAAATATTACCTGTAAAAAAAGATGAAGAAAAAGAAAGTAAACTAAACCCAATTTTACCCATCCATCCTAGTTGCACTTGTTTAGTAGCCCCTCCTAGAGCAGGTAAAAGTAATTTAATTATGAATTTGTTAAGCAATCCTAATTTTTATTATTGCGGTAATGAAGATGACCCAGATGAACCTTCATTTTTCAATGAAATTTATTATTTTTCGCCCACTAGTCGCTTTGACAAAACTACTAAGAAAATTTTAGGTGCTATGGAGAACGTGATACAAATTGATGATATGGACGATTTAATGAATATTAGTATGTATGTTGAAGAAATACAAAAATCACAAAAAAACTGGGACGAAAAAAAAGAAGGGAGACCAAGACCTAAAATATTGCTGGTATACGATGATCTTGCTGATATATTAGTAAAAACAAAAGTAGACCACCTGTCTACGAAATTTAGGCACTACTCATTCAGTATATTGTGTGTAAGCCAGAGTTATAAAAAACTACCACCTACATTACGTAATTGTATGACTGCTTTAATTTGGTTTAACTTGATGAGCGAAAAAGAACACGTAAAATTATATGAAGAACATGGTAGTGCTATACCTAATTATTGGGAACATTTAAAATTATTAAATAAAAAATATCAATTCTTATATTACAACATAGAAAATGCCAAATTGTATCATAACTTTGAAACCTTATTATATAGTAAAGATGATTATTTAACTTAAATTATTAGTTTTATTCTGGATGTAGTATTGTTTATGATATTCTTTTATACTATCTTTATTTGTATTATTATAACTCTTTTGATAATCTAAAATTTTTGTTTTATTACTTTGATAATAGTTTTTGTATTTTTGTTTGTTATCAATATAATATTGTGCTAAACTTCTATTTGGTATATTCTTATTAACTAATTTCAATTCAAATCGTTTAGCCTCCATTATATGTTTAGCCTCGGTTTCTCTTAATTCATATATATTATTTACAACTAATGATTCAATTGTAGAAACATAACATATAGCCATACAATTATTTTCAAATAGTTTAAAAGAACTTAATTTTCTATTACTATTACCATTAATATAATTAATATAATGATATTTGTGATGTTGAAATCGAACATTAATATCTTTATAGGTTGAACCTATATAGATTTCATTAGTTGAAGGATTAGTAATTTTGTAAACGTGTGCTACTTGAGACATTATAGAATTTTAGAAAAAGTTATAAAAGTATTTACTTGTATATTAATATATACAAACATTTTAATTTTTTAATCTAGGCAACAAAAACAAAAAAAAATAATTTTGTAATTAATTAGAATAAATTAAATCATTCAAATTTTGATTTATTACGCTCGGTTCAATTATACAAATTACAGATTTATCAAAACTAGTATCGGAAATTTTAAATTTATGCAAAATAGTTTTTCCAAACATTAAATCAAGAATATCTATAATTTCATCTACTTCTGGGTGTTTATAACAATATTCTCGTTTAAATTCAAATACATCTGTTAAATACTCTTTATACTCTTGAAACGTTTTAAATTTATAGCAATCTGGGTTGAATATATCATGTTCTAAAAAGTAATCTTCACTGATATTATTAAATAAATCTAAATCAATTGATATTTTAAATCTACCAGAAGGCATCACATTAATAAAATGGAAATATTCTAGCATATCATTCATTTGAATATTAAACATTTTTTCTTATTTAAAAATATAATATATATATTATATATAATTGAGATAAAAATTAAAAAAAATGTCAGAAATTAATTTATTAAAAATAATTAAACATACATCTGGTAAATATAAAATGACAGCAGTTGTATTTGATGTATCAACACAAAAAGAAAGTCGGATAAATTTCGGCGCTCGTGGTTATAATGATTATACAATATATTACAAAAACGAAGGAAAAGAAGTTGCTGATAAAAAAAAATCGGCATATTTAGAAAGACACGGTGCTGATAAAGCAGGCGAGGACTGGACTAAATCAGGCAGAAAAACTGCTGGGTTTTATAGCCGTTGGGTTCTCTGGAATAAATCAACAATAGAAGCAAGTGTAAGAGATATGAAACAAAGATTTTTTTAATTACAATGAAAAGAATACTAAACTATACCTATTTTTATCATTACTTGATAATTCATTTGAATGTAAATAACGCTTACCATTAAAACTAATTATTTTATTATGTATGTCATATAATAAACCATTAATTCTAGTTTTACCACCTTTATAATCACCTAAACCAACAATTGAACTATTTTGTTTATTACATATATCACGATGTGGTTTTGTTTCATAATTTTTATTTACTTGAATAGCATTCCATTCATTAGTAATATATTTATCAGCAAATATTTTTATTTTATTATATAACTCTAGATATAATTTATTATTAGAATTCGGGAATATACCTGCTCTTCTTCGTATTCTTTGACAACCTAACGTAAAACTCAATCCTACGCCACTATTTATTCTTTTATAATTTATATTAAATTTTGTTTTTTCTAATTCATTAACTAGTTCTAATACTATATTATCATTTTTATCTATATCACCTAAATTTTCAACCACTTGATATTTTGATTTATGTTTTATTAATTTTATTTCTTTATATAATAACGACTTTCTACTTTTATTTAATCTTATATATTCTGGATATGTATCCAGAAGTAAATTAACAATTTTATTATTTTCTTCAATCCTTTTGTCTTTATTAGTATTCATGCCACCTACATTATTATAAGTATTTGTTATACAACAAATATTATTAAATCTAACTAAAACTCTATCTTTTAGAAAGTATTTTAAAGAACGAATATAATCTTCTTTCTGGTCGTAATCTATTTTTAAATCATTACAATGTCTATTAATATACCCGTAAAAATGTCCTACTATAAAATTTAAATCATATGTTATACTATCTGACATATCACGTGTATAATTATTATTAGGATATATCCCCCATATACTACTACCAACCCTTATACATTCTTTAAATCCAGCACTTACAATTGATTTTAAATCAGTATCAGTTAAAGTTTTAACACCTTCTATTTCATTAAATTGTCTAATAGCAAAAATATCATCATCAATAGACACTATTTTTGTATTTTCTTTAAAGTAATTATTAATAAATTGCCGTTGATTTATTAAACCTTTTACACCAATTAATATTTTATATTCTGGGTAATGCTTTTTATATTCTTCAAATTCTTCTTCAACTACAAATATATATATTTGTTTTATATCAATATTATTTTTTTTTAATAACTCAATTGTTTTTACTTTACCTGCTCTATTATATGATGGGATTACAAATTTAATAGGTGAAAAATTAATATTCATTTTATATTTAGTTTAGATAAAAATTATAAAATTACAAATAAATTACAAATAAAAGATACACCAGAACAAAATTTACATATTAGTTAAAACACAACTGATAGTATCAGCAACAAATCCTTGACCATTATATGTATTATAAAATCTAATGTTAATACTATTCATATCTATATCATTTTCACTATCAACAGATAAGAATATAGGTTCGCTCGGGTTAAAACTATAAATATATTTAGATTGACTAATAGTTGTTTCTGGGGTGAAGTATGCTAGTATGTTTCTACGACCGACCTGACTACCATCACTACTACCAACATAATTTTTAATTTTAATAGTATCGATTTCACAAGACAATTCAAAGTTTTGTAATGGAAAGAATAGGGTTTCATTATTAGGTGTGTATACTGAGGAGTAATTATTTTCCGGTAAAAATTTACTAATATTATTTAAACCATAAATTTCTATTAATGTATCACAATTATTAAATTCTATTTTAGATTTTATTGTTTTAGCACCTGTTAATTTAGTATTTAAAGTTGCTTTATTTAAATTAGCATTAAATTGAACGTTTTTAATACTAGGTTGTTGTATAAACTTTTCAAATCTATAATTATGTGTAATCTTATATTCTAAACCTTCTGTAAAAACTGTATGATAGAAACCAGTATTAGCGTCAAAGAAAACGATCTCCCATCTACCAAATTTTTGAAACCACATAAAATAACTTCTATTAATTGTGGCTTGTGATATAGACCAAGGACCTTGTGCTGGATTATTATTGTTTTGATTTATAACAACATCATAATTATAAAAAGTATTAGATATAGGTGTATCAGTTATAATATTGCCATTTTTTATTCTTACAAATAAATTAAGTTTCAATTTACCTGCTCCATTACCATCTCTTATAATTTGATAATACAATGACATACTATCTCCATTTTGGTCATAAACTTTCATATATGAATTAAAATTTTGATTAGTTAAATTAAATCGTTCATTATATTGATAAGCAACCCCACCTCCTTTCATCAATATATTACTAACTGGTGTTGTAGATAAAAATTCAACATTTTCATCAGCAGTATCATAATAACCATTTTCATCAATAGTAAAATCTGTTGTTTCTTCTGCTGGGTAATTAAACTGTTGTAATTTATAAGTATCAATATTAAACAATGTTTTTTTACCACTTGTTTCATTAATAGTTAAAGCCATACCAATTAATGATTCTTCTTCATCAAAATTATTTATTTCAAAAGCACTAAATTCTTTATTGATTGCTTTAAATAAATCATAGTCTAATTCACTTTTATGTTGATATGTTTTAGAAGGTAATACTATATTTTTTGCTGGTAAATCTACATTTTCATCATAATTAGGAAAAAAATCAAATGATTGGTCTTTTATTAATACACCAATATTATTAATTTCAAATGAAGCATTGAAACTAGTTAAAGCAAGTTTAGAACCACCTTTTATTTTAATAGTATCATTAAAATTTATATTGTTAGGGACTTTGTTATTAACATTATATAAAACAACTTTCATATTTTGTGCCATGTTTGATTATATATTTATATTATATTAATATTATATATTTTTTTTTTACTTCTAATTGTTTTTATAAATATTTTTAATTATCCAGAAATAAATTTAAATTTTTATTTTAATTAAATTTATTTTTAAAATAAAATAAAATATAATAATAATATATATATTATATATAATAAATAAAATGTCTAAATCTCAATATAATAATTCAAATGCTTCTTTAGGTGCTGGACTTAGTTTTGTTGGAGGTGCTGAAAGCACTGGTTCATATGTTGAACTTTCAGTATCTATAATCAGTGATAAAGATGCTACTGTATACGTAGACCAATCTGTTGACAAATCTAACTGGGATATTCGTTCAACCCATGCTTACAAAGCAGTAAATGGCGGGATGAATTTTAAAGTTGGTTCTAAACATCAATGGTTTCGCGTTGTTGTTCTTAACTCTTCTGGTTCTGCTCAAGGATATATGCGTATGGCTACATATAAACACGAAGAATACTCTGCCTCAGTTTCAGTCGGAACTGATGGTGAAGGGGTTCAACGCAATGTTTTAGTTGATAGTGATGGTAAATTATCTGTTAGTCTTACAGGAACTGTTGGTCCTGAAGGAAAATCAGCCTATCAATTAGCAGTTGCTGGTGGATTTTCTGGAACTGAAGTTGAATGGCTCGCTTCTTTAAAAGGAGAAACTGGTAATACTGGTGCTACAGGTAGCGCAGGATCTGATGGTGCTCCTGGAGAACAGGGTATTCAGGGTATCCAGGGTCTGCCAGGACAAAATGGCTCTAACGGTATTTCTATTAAAGTAAAAAGCACTTTGACTACAGCAGAAATTTTAGCAGTTGTAGACCCTCTTGTAAACGACGCATATTGGTCAAGTGATGACTACAAACTATATGTATATGATGGCGTTCAATGGGTTTTAAGTGTAAGTTTAAGAGGACAAGAAGGTCAAACTGGTGCTACTGGTCCTGCTGGTAGTGATGGTAATGATGGTGGAGTAGGACCTGCTGGTGAAGATGGAGCAAATGTTCTAGTTTTAGGCAATTTAGCAAACGCTGGTCTTCTTCCTACTGACGCTCAATTAGGTCATGCTTACTTTTTAGATGATACATTTCAACTTGCAGTATCCCGTGGTCCTACTCTTTGGAGTTATTCAGGATCATTAAGAGGTGTTGTTGGTGCTACTGGTGCTACTGGTGCTACTGGCGCTACTGGAAATCCTGGTCCTGGGGTTGTCGCTAAAGGTTCAGTTGCTGACCTTACTGCTTTAAATGCTATTCCTACCCCTTCTGCTGGTGATTTATACATTGTTGAAGCAGATTACAAAATGTATATCTATGATGGTGCTGCTTTTCAAAATTCTGGTGTTTCTATGAGAGGTGCTACTGGTGCTACAGGTGCTACAGGACCTCAAGGAACTGTAGGTTCAACTGGAGCACAAGGAAATTCTATTGTAGTAATGGGAAATGTAGCAACTGCTGCCAATCTCCCTGCTGGTTATGATGCTGATGATACTGGTAAAGCGTGGTTCGTTAATGACACTTTTGTGATGAGTGTTTGGGACGGTGCTGCCTTCCAATCTTCGGCATCTCTTCGCGGTGCTACTGGTGCTACTGGTGCTACTGGTTCTACTGGTGCTACTGGTGCTGATGGTTCTTCATTAAACTTTCTCGGTGCTGTTGCTGATGCCGCCGCTCTTGCTACTGCTTCAACTGGTTGGGGTGTTTCTGATTTGAATAAAGCATATTTTCAAAGTGACATTTTTGCTTTACAAGTGTGGAATGGTTCAGCCTTTGTTGCTACTACTTCATTACAAGGTGATCAAGGTCTTCAAGGTATTCAAGGTATTCAAGGTTATTCATTTCAGTTTATCGGTTCTGATACTGATGCTAATATACAGGCTTTAAGTTTAGGTGCTGCGGATACTGGTAAAGTTTGGTTAGCAAGTGATACTTACTTATTATATGCCTGGAATGGTTCTGCCTTTGTAGTTTCTACTTCTATTCGTGGAGAAACTGGTGCAACTGGTGCAAATATTAATGTTAGGGGAAACGTAGCTGACTTAACTGCCCTTGCGGCTAAGGTTGCAACTGCTGTTATCGGTGATGCTTGGTTTGTCCTTAGTGATGATACTTTGAATGTCTTTGATGGTGCTTCTTTTCAATCTAGTGGTAGTTTAACTGGTCCCCAAGGTGTTGCTGGTTCTATAACTGCTCCCACTATAATCACCTATGAAGTTGCTTCTGGTGTTGGTGGTGGTCAAGGGTCAAATTCGCTCTGGATACAACGTCCTCTTAATTCTGTTGTTAATGCTGGTGGTAATGGTGGTATAAGTTTATCTGCCAATCAAATCACTTTTGCAACTGCAGGAACTTATAAAGTTGATTTTGTAGGTGTTGTATTTGATGCAGGCGCTCATATGTCACGTCTTCGCAATATAACTACAACCGCAACTTTAGCAATTGGAACTACTGATATATGCTCCAATAATAACTCTGGACATTCTCACGGTGTAAAGACTATCACAGTAGGTGCTGGTGATATTATTGAATTACAACATTTTCTTGGAGCGACAGCCGCAAATAACTTGGGTTCTCCTGCCACAACTGGTGAGAATGAAACTTATGCTCGTGTTGTTATTGATAAACTCTAAAATAAATAAAATAAAAATAAATATTCTTTTTCAAATTTTCAAATTTTAAATCTTTTTATATATTAATTAATACAATGTATCATAATAAAGGTATGAGTAAGGATAAATCAGATATGCGTTTTCTTGAACCAGGTGTAGGTCTAAAACAACGTAAAAAGATTAGTGTTAAGTTAGATACTAATAAATATTTTGATAAACCAAAAAAAGAAGAAAAGAAAGAGAAAAAAGATAAGAAGAAACCTAATAAAAAATCTTATTAATATATAAATGTCTGTTGAGTTAATAGCCATTAGTGCTTTTATTGTAGCAATTCTAGGAGGGCTATCTCAATGTATTAGTAAAAGTAATTTAAAACATTGTAATTGTGGGTGTATTAACAGCGATTGTGTAGATCAAGATAAGAATTTAGACAAACAAATGCAAGAATTAAATGAGAAGATAGAAAGAAATGAAAAAAAAATAAATAAAAATAAAGGTAAATTAGATGTATTGAAAAACAAAAGACGATTATCTAACATACCAGAAACACCAGATAGTATTATATCATTAAATAGTATTGAAGAATTAACAACTGAAATATAATATTGTTATATATTATAAATAATGGAAGACGAAATTATAACAGATGAAGCAACTATTATTAAAATTAATAATATTATAAATAAAAATAAAGTAGATGATTTATTACGATTTATGAATAAACGTCAAAATATAAATTGTAGTAATCAATGGTTAGGGTATTTGTTCTATTTAATTCAAACTATATCAGTATTTAGCACATCATTAGGTCAAGCCTATCAACACCCTTATTTAAGTTGGACAGGAATAGGATTAACAAGCATTGGAACTTTAATTCATGCTATTATAAATTCTAATAATAAAATAAATAGTAGTTTAATGACTAATATAAAGGCTATTAAAAACGGTAGTTATGTAGACGAATTAAATATTGACGCTTTAGAAGAAAAAAAGAGTTCTGGAACACCTACAATAGCAAATTTTAAAAGAAACACAACAGAAATATAAATTTATTGTCCTTTATGTAAAAATTGTGTATAGTTTGTATAAATGTTTAGTATATTGTAATAATAGTTTTTTTTTGTTTTTTGTTTTTTGTTTTTTTCTTTTTTTATTAAAAAGTTTTTATAAACTAGTAAAA
>WLWF01001022.1_pt1 | contig 24933 bp, 39 predicted proteins | sample 6718331 | NCBI WGS metagenome assembly WLWF01 (sample SAMN12718692, study PRJNA515312) | sponge metagenome | isolation source: marine sponge | host: Mycale hentscheli | place: New Zealand: South Island, Marlborough, Capsize Point | collected 2003-05-01
ACAGAGTAAGTCAATTAAAACCTAGTAGATTTAATTTTATATCAGATGTAGATAAAACAGTAGATGGATTCTTAGCTCACGAAGTACAAGACATAGTACCTGAAGCTATAACTGGAGAAAAAGATGCTACTGAAGAATACGAGGTAACACCTGAAGTTTTAGACGATGAAGGTAACGTTATTGAAGAAGCAGTAATGGGTACAAGAGATGTTTATCAAGGTATTGACCAAAGCAAATTAGTACCTCTTTTAGTTGCATCAATACAAGAACTGAAAGAAGAGATAGACGAATTGAAAAAAAATAAATAGTATATTTGTATAAATTAAAATAAAATATTATGGCTAATACTTACTCTTGGAATTGCAGAACGGTAGATTGCTACCCAACTTTTGATGATGAAACCGATGTTGTATACAACGTACATTGGCGTATAACTGCTACAAGTTCAGAGGTAGACGCAAATGATAACCCTTATACTTCAAGTATATATGGTACAGAAACTATATCTACAGAAGACATTGAGAACTTTATACCTTTCGCAGACTTAACAAATACTATTGTTACAGAATGGTGTGAAACTACAATGGGTGAAGAGAAGGTTGCTGAAATGAAAACAAGTTTAGACGCTAACATTGAATCACAAATTAATCCGACATCTGTTACCTTACAAGTTGCAGAATAAAAATAATTTTACTTTTCTTTAGTTAAATTTGTAGTATTATATGTTTAACTATTAAATTTTAATACTATGCCTTCAACTGGAATAATGAACGGAACTACCGTTGTATTAAGCATTAAAAACGCAGATAGTGGTTCTTATACTACTATCGGACATACCACATCTTCCTCAATTAGTTACACTTTAGACACGCCTGATGCGACCTCAAAAGACTCAGGTGGTTATAGAGAAATAATTGCTGGAGTAAGGAGTTTGGATATGAGTTTTGACGGCTTTGTCGCATACGACGATACGACAAATATTGAAGAATTAATGGTATTTATCAACAACAGAACTAAAGTTAATTGCAAGTTTGCAACTGCACTTTCAGGAGACGTTGTATATTCTTGTGATGGATTTTTAACATCTATAGAATATGGTGCAGATAGTGAAGCACCTGTTACATACTCAGGAAGTTTTTCTTCAACTGGTAGTGTAACTATTGGTACTAACGCATAATTTTTAATTTACAATTTTAAATTGTAGATTTACTTTATGAATAGTAAAAGAGGTTACGTAGAAATAGAAATTGGAGGGAAAAAAAGAACCCTCCATTTTTCTATGAATTTTTGGTGTCATTTTACAGAGACATTAAATATCAGCCTTAATGATTTAGATAAATTTTTCACTTCAGGAATAAACATATCAACGATTAGAGCATTAGTATATTCAGGATTAATATCTTATGACCAAGAAGAAAAAAACACTATTGATTATACTATATATGACGTTGGCTCTTGGCTTGAAGATTTTAGTTCAGAGCAACTTACCAAAGTTATGAATACTCTTTCACAATCTAGAATATTAGGTAACGACCTTAACATGGGTATAGAAAGAAATTCTAAGAATCAAAAAAAAAAGTAGACAAAGACGCTTGGGAATTAATACTAGATTTCTACATTGGTCAATGTGGAATAAATCCAAACACATTTTGGAATAATACATTAAATGAAAATATAAGATTATCTGAATCGTATCAGATACAACAAAATCTAGAATGGGAAAGGCTTAGATATGTTGCTACTATGATGATAAATCTTAAAGCACAAAAGGCATCACAAAGAATACAACCTCAAAAATTATTTAAATTACCACAAGATAAAAGAGATGGTTTGCCTCAAGCAAAACCATTATCTAAAGAAGAACTAGACAAAGTAATTGACAAGTGGGATAACATAGAAAAAACTGGAAAGAAACGTAAGTATTAAAATATTTATATTTGTTAACAAATTATCCTTATGAGCAGAGAAAGACTAGAATATAAAATAACTGGTGACTCATCCAGTTTCCGTAATTCCATAAAACAATCAGAAAAATCCGTTAATGGATTTCAACAACAATTAAAAGGTGTAGCCTCTACAATGAAGCTAGTTTTTGTTGGTGCATTAACCGCTGCAGGATATCAAGCGGTAAGAAGTGCAAGAAGTTTTGATAAATCAATGACAAAAATAAAATCATTGGTAGGAATTGCAGGAGACGAGGTAGATAGAATGGGAGGTACTGCCAAAAAAATGGCAAAAGAAACAGGTGTAAGTGCTAATGACGCAGCTGATGCGTTATTTTTTATTACATCTGCTGGTTTAGAAGGTTCTGAAGCAATGGATGTATTAGAAGCTTCTATGAAAGCGGCGGCAGTAGGATTAGGTGAAACTAAAACAGTTGCTGATTTAGCTACCTCTGCACTTAACGCTTATGGCTCTGAAAACCTATCTGCAATAGAAGCTACAGATGTGCTTACTGCTTCAGTTAGAGAAGGGAAACTAGAAGCAAATGAATTAGCAGGTTCAATGGGTAGGGTTATTCCTATTGCATCAGCAATGGGTCTTTCGTTTAATGAAGTTGGTGCTGCTTTTGCAGCAATGTCTAGAACTGGTACAAATGCGGCAGAGGCATCTACTCAATTACGAAGTATTTTAGTAGCATTAAACAAACCTTCAGTTGAAGCTAGAAAACAATTAAAAGATTTAGATTTATCTACAGAAGGTCTTAGAAAGCAAATCAGAGAAAAAGGTTTATTAAGTACATTAGAAACATTAAAAGAAAAATTTGAAGGTAATGTAGACGCACAAAATAAAGTGTTTGGTGGTACGAGGGCAATGATGGGTGTAATGGATTTACTAGGCACAAATATAGAAGGAACAAAAGAAATATTTGAAGAGTTAAATAAAGCTTTAGGTGCAACTGATACCGCTTTTGAAATAGCATCTAATTCTGTAGAATTTAAATTAACTAAAGCATTAAATGAATTATCAGTAGTTGGAACAGAACTAGGTTCTAAAATACTACCACCACTTGTTTTTATGCTACAAAGAATTAATAATATTTTCTCTAATCAAATAATGGAAAAATATAATCAAAGTATACTTGATATAGGAGAATCATCAAAAGAATATCTAGAAAAATTAAAAGAACAAAAAAAACGAGAAAAAGAAATATCTGATGGTATGCAGGGAATTACTGCTAGAAGGGTGAAAGCACAACAAGATTTATTGAAGGCAGACCAAAAAATAAAAGAAGAAGAAGAAAGAAAGCAGTTAAGATTAAAAACTTTAAAAGAAATAACTGATAAATATAATGAATCAATAATAAAATTAAAAAACGAACATAAAATATTAGGTGATGAAGTAGATATCAACGCAGAAAAAATGAATCTATTAAAAAATTCTATGATAGATTTATTAAATAAAGGATTTAAAGAATCACATCCTTTATTTCAAAGATTTGCAACTGATTTAAAGTTAGTAGAAAAAAACATTCACGACATTAATGCTGCAAGAGGTGTTTTACAAGCAGAAGATTTAGCAAAAGACACACCACTATCAATTATTGATTTTACTGAATTAGAAAAAGAATTAGAAAACGTAAAAACATTTAGAGATAATTTAAATGCAATTAATGAACAAGCTAATGCTGATTTATCACAATCTGTAGATAGTATGTTTGAAGAACAAAATCAAAAAAGATTACAACAATTTCAAAGTTTTCAACAACAAGTTCAACAAGTAGCTGGTATGATGCAACAACATTTAGTTGGATTATCTGACCAATTTATTGCTAGTCTAGGTTTAGCTAATGAGGGTATTCAGGGTATGGTTCAAAGCATGTTAAAAGTATTAATGCAATTAGCAATACAATCAATTATTAACGCTGCGGTACAAAAAGCATTATCAAAAGCACAAGTGGCTACACAATTTAGTACGGCACAAGCAGGGGCAATATCGTCTGCAACTAATACTGCTGCTTTAATTCCAGGTGGTTTCTTTGCATTGCCAGGTATGATTGCGGCTGCTACCTCTATGGTTGGTGGTGCGTTTGCAGGACTTACTGCTTTCGCTGATGGTGGGATTGTAAAAAAACCCATGATGGGTTTAGTAGGTGAAGCAGGTTCAGAGGCAATTATTCCTTTAAATAAATTACCTCAATTAATGCAAGCTAGTCAAGGAAAACAAAATGGACAGTTTACACTTAGAGGTCAAGACTTAATACTAGCACTAGAAAGGGCAGGCGATTTTAGAGCAAGAATAACTGGATAATTATGGCATACGGAGAATTATATAGAGTTAATTTTTTTGACCCTGATGAACATAAGTTTTTATTACAGATTTATGAAGACGGTTATAGTGGTCTAGTTTCTAGTAATTTAAATTTAAGTGCAAATCCAGTAGTAATATCATATCAACAAGACGATGATTTTTTCAATCCTATTATAGGTAGTTCTTGTAAGTTACAATTTTATATAGATGAAAATAGTGGAGGTGATGCTTGGGAATTAGAAGATACTAATTGGAATTTAACCAATTTTTTATGGAACGCAGAAGGAAGTATTAATTTTCTTGAGCCTAGTAATGATAGAGAATTTCAAGTTGTAGTTTCTTCTAGAAAACTAAATGGTACAAGTGATGCTTATTCAGTAGCTAATAGATTAAAAGATACGTCAGTTGATTTTACAACTTCACTAGAAGTTGGTGATGTGGTTATAAATACAACAACTGGAGAAACAACTACCGTTGCACAAGTTAGTAGTGCAACAATTATAAAATTAAGCGGAGATATATTTTCAGCAGATGGTGGAGAAACTTATGATATTTATAGAAAGTATTGGACTGGATTTATAGTACAAGATTCTTTTAATTTACCATTACAACCTTTTCCTTTTCTTATTGAGGCATACGCAAGTGATATGATTGGAACGATTGAGGGTTATGATTATGAATTAACTACAACAAGACCGTCTGCCTTTGATGCAATAAAAGAATGTTTAAGGCAAATAAATTTAGAAAATGGGCAAGGAGATACTGGTAAATCATTAGATTTCTCATATAAATATTTATGTAGAATTTTTCAAAACGCAGCAGATGGTGCTTCTGTAAATAAAGGAAACCCATTTACACAAACTTTTATTAATAACGTAGAGGCATTTAAAGACCAAAATGGAAATCCGTTAGACGCAAAATTCATATTAAGTAGTCTTTTAAAAATGTTTAATTGTAGAATATTTCAACACGAAAGTACATGGACTATTATTTCAAATGATGCACTTTCACTTTCTTCATTTAATCAAGATTATTCTTCAACAAATCCTTCTCAGTTTATTACTTATGATAAAAATGGTTCAAATGAAAGTACATACTCAATAGTAGACCCAATAAAAAATATTAATAGCACGCAAAACGCTGATACAATACAAGCATTAAATGGTGATTTAAGTAAAAGCATAAGAAGACCTGCAATTAGAAATAGAGTAAATGTAAATATTAAAAACACTTTAACCGATTTAATTTCAAATGGTAATTTTGAAAATACATCTGCACCATCAGGTTCTATCCCTGCTGACGCTTATGCGATAAATATATGGTCAATAGCTGACACTGCAACTACATTTGCTATTGATAAAGATACTGCTACTTATGGTATTACGCCTTATCAAGCGTCTAAATGTTTTTTAAATATAGGTAATGATACTTCAGGTGGAGGTGCATCTAATATTATAGCAACAAATAATACTGCTATTATTAGTAATACTTTTGACAATACTCAATTTAGTTTTGCTTTATTCGCTGACCAACCTGCTACTTATGATGGTAATTTATTAGATTACTTTTTTTATTTTAAAATTTATGTTGACCCACCTACTGGAAGTAATTATTATTATTCCATTATTGACAATGAATGGAAAACAACATCTTCAACAATTAATAATATAAGAGGTTCAACTGCTAACGAATGGGTAAGATATAATTTTACATTGACTCCACCACCTGTTACTGGAACTTTATATGTAGAATTATATGAACCTGAAGAAGCAAACTTTCCTTTAGGAACAAGTTTTAGAATGTATTTAGACCAAATAGAATTTTCGTCAACCACATCTTTAGAATTTTATTCTACTTTAACAAAAATTTCTGAAGCTACTTATAGAAATAATAGTGGTGTTATTCCACCATTTGATTTACGTTTTGGACAAATTGAAGATACTGGTTACTCTAATTGTTTAGTAAATAGTTCAGGCAGTCACTTAACCAGCTATCAACATTTTGATTATAATTATGCTGAAGATTTAGAAATTTTAATGTGTAGATTAAGGTTATCTGATGTTAGTACAAACAACGGAAGATATGAAGGTACTTATAGAAAAATATCAGATTCTGATAATTATTTAACACCTATAAATATGTTAACATTTCCTAAATTAAATTTTACAACGTTACCTGCAAATCAAGACCAAATGGCTATTGATAATTTAGAATGGCACGTAGCAAAGAATAGATATAAGTTAAGAACACATACACCTAATCAAACTAACCTTACTGATGACGGTGATGTGTCATTTACAAGAGGATACTTTGATTCTAGACCTGAAGATAGTGCTGACCCATTATTTAGATTAATGAGTATTTATAGAAGATAAAAAAAGGCTACCGTTTCCAGTAGCCTAAAAATGAAAAATGAAATAAACGCTTTTAAGCGATTATCTTTTTAATATTATACTTTTCCCCATAACTGAATAGAAACTCTCTAAGGTCTTTTTTAAACGCTTTAGATTCACCTTTGTTATATAAACCAACTACCGCACAATCTTTTAAGTATATTGTCTCATGAGACTCGGTGTCGTGTTCACAATAAACGACACTACCAATCTTACCACTATCCTCCCACGCATCAATAATTCTTTCAAGCATCATTCTTTGACCTAATGGGACTTGAACTCCTGCTTTTTTTAATTCAAATAATAACAAATATTTAGAATCAAATTCTAGAACTGCGTCAATATCTGAGGGGTATATGTTACCGCTTTGTACTCCTGTAAAATCAATTAATTGCTTCGCTCTGTTCGGATGTTTTATTAATCCCATCTTCTAATTTTTTTAAACTTTCATCTTCAATATTAATAAACTCCTCAAGAGTTTTTATTTGTTCTTTATATAATTCTATTATTTCTCTACGATGTTTTAAGTCGTGCATATTATCTGAACAACTATCTAAAAAATGTTTCTTTATATATTCAGAGATTTCCATTTTATATAATTATTAAACTCATCCAAGTTAATACAAATAACATTACAAGGAATAAAAATTCTACTATTATCTTTTTCATTTTATTTACATTTACAATTTTTACAAACTCCATTTTTTCTTGGTACTACTCTGTAACAGTAATTTCTATTACAGAGCCATACATCAAGAAATCTTTTTATTATACCTCTTAAAAAATTATACATATATAGGAGGGTCACATTCTACATAAGCAACTACTTTAAGAATAACTGCTTCGCATTTAGAGTTAGGGTCTATGCCTATAGTATCTAAATGGTCTTCCCATATATCAGGATTATCGTCTTTTTGTATTTCCATCCATTGTGGTTTTAAATATTTAGTGCAGGTATTTTCATATATACCATCTGCTAAATCTTTTATTGACAAGACATCTTCAGTTATTGAAGTTTCTTTTCTTTTTTTCAGTTGCTTATAAGCGTCTGAATGTTTCATTATTTCATTTATCTGTTTCATAATACTTAATTAAATTGTTTATTTTATTTTCTACTGCATCCCACATATCAGCCTCAAATTCACTTGTTGACCATTGTATGTATTGTTTGCAGTTTTCTTTCATAACTTCTAAATCTTTTTTTTGATTCATAAAGTTGCTATACTCTTTCATGTAATTTTTCTAATTTATTTTTAGCTTCTGTGTAAGAGTCATAAAAAAACTCTTCACCGTTTTCCATGTCAGTTACTATATATTCTACAGATTGACCAAAACAAGATGCTATACTAACACCATTTTCTAATGCTATATAAACATACCCTGAGTTTTCATTAAAACCTATTTCTAATATATCTTCACTTGCCCATACCACGTTGTGATATGATTCCCACACCCTTTTCATACTCATAAAATCGGTGCTTCCCATTAAGTTAAAATTATGTATTTCCATTTTTAATTATTTAATTTAACAATAATCAAATTTAAAAAATTTTTTAATAAATACAAAGGATAATTAAAATTATTTTTAATAATTTTTTAAGATATTATTTTCAACTAGCATCTCTAGAATCTCTAGCCAGTCGTTTTTTTCCATGATAACGTACTCTCTACCACCTTGACGTTTGTGGTATATTAATTTATATAATGGTTTATTAGGTCTCATTTGGTCAAGAATCTTGTGATAACTAGGATTGTTAATAGTTGCCTTGCATTGTATTGCAAATGGGTCTGTACCCACTAAATCAATTTTAGCATCATCTATAGCTTTGCTAGCATAACGAGAGGTTTCACAATACTTCCAACCTAAATTCCTAAACTCTTTCCGTATCGCTCTTTCGTAATCGTGTCCCTTTCTTCGTGATTTCATTCCTGACATAGAATAAAGATAACACTCCGATTAGGATAATTGCAACAATTTTAATTATTCTTTTTTTTATCATCTCTTTCTGTGAATAACGCATAACCTAGATAACAGTAATTTATTATGTCTGAAAATCTACTATGTATTGGTTCACTTTTTTTTAGGTTTGCATTTTTTAAATGTGCGAAAATGCTTTGTATCTGCTTTTCAAAAAACGTACCCCACACTTTTAGTTCAGAAGTTTCTAATCTTTCTGCGGTAGTCTTAAAATTATTTAATACGTCTTCATTTTCATTAGTATATTCAGGTCTTTTATTTGCCATTATATCTAATGAATAATTATTTAATTGTTTTACTAATTTGTCAAATTCTTTTTGTGTCATATTACTTTTTTTAGTATGTCATATTTTAAAGGGTCAAGTTTTTTAATCTTACTCAAGAGAATTAATTGTTGTTGTTTTACTCTTGTTTTTTCTTCATGGGTACTATCTACGCCTAATGTGCACTCAAGCTTTGCCATAGCTTCCATAAAAGCATCTATCTTTGCTTTCGTTTGTTTATTTGTGTTATAAGTTCCGTATAACTTTCTTTTTTCGCCTTTTGTTAAATCATCTGATATTGTCATACTAATTTTTTTATGTTTATTTTATTGATTCTTTCTTCATTATCACAATAATTTAATATTGTGTTTTCATTTTTTTTAGAATATTTTATTGTTTCTGAAAACCCATCTTTCATTAATTTTTTATCAATATAATAATCTACATTAACTCGTGAAATATTATTAAAAAATTTTTTTCTTAATTTTTTCTCAATATTATATACATCTAAATCTAATCCTTCATATAAAAACAATAATTTTAAATCACCTTTTGTTTTTCTTTTAATCCTTTGTAGTCTTTCTTTTAAATTATGAGTAACACCTATTTTTATTCCTATTGTATCAAAATCTATTTCAATTTGATTGTTGATAATTTTTTCAAAATTATAAAGTTTCAAAGTATAAAAAAAAGCAGTTTTATTTTGTAAAAAAACACCACCTTTTTTGCTCTCTTTTATACACTTATAACATCCATTAGTTCCTTTAAGATGAGAGATAGCATTTTGTTGATATTCTAAATTATGTTTTTTACATACAAAGATTGATTTATTCCCACTCTTTATATATTTTGTTTTTTCATAATTTATTTTATCTCCCCATATTTTTTTTGCTTCTTTTATAAATGATTTTGTGTTATATTTTTTTCTGTTTTTACCTTTTTCATTCATATAACATTTTGGACATCCATATTTATTACGTAAATGGGTTGCTAATCTTTGTGTAAAAACACCGTGCTTAGGACATATTATTTCAGATTTTTGTTCTGTATTTTCATAGTCTTTAATTAAAGAATAATCAAATTTATTATTATATCTTTTGTTTGCTTCAATTATAAATTTATTCAGACTTTTTCTTAAATAATTACCACAATTAGAATAACCACATTTAGCACAACCATATTTGTTTTTTATTTTTAAAAAATTTTGTGGTTTTGTTTCAAATTCTCCGTGTGTAGGACATATAATTTTAACTTTTTTATGACTATTTTCATAAACCACAAAATCTAAATTAAATTTATTTCCATATTTTTTTTTTGCTCTTTTTATAAAATCTTCTGTCGTAAATTGATTGTATGTCATACTATTAAACTTCCGTCTTTATTAAATTGTTCCCAGTAGAAACCTCTCATATTATCGGTCTCTAAATATTCTTTCCAAACATCAAATGCTATTCTCCAAGCATTTCTACCATACTCAATCATGTCTTCACTCATAGCAAAAACTTCTACAGTATATGGATATTTGTTTTCAATAGTTATAAATCTAAATTTAGCAGGGTCATATCCAAGTGCTTCACTATAGAAGCACGCTTGAAGATGATATGCAAAGTTATATATAGAACTTTTAAAAAATCTAGGACTAGCATCCATAGAGGTTTTTATATCTATAATATAATCGTTTTCTTTTATGCCATCAGGTCTTACTCTTACATCTACATTATCTATATTACCATAGTATGAAACTTCTGTTTCAGTCAATCGTTGAACCAACTTCTTAGCCAAACTATGATTATTGAAATTTCTTTTTATTTTATTTATAGCTTTCTCTTCCTCTTGTTTAATAACAATTTTTCCTTTGTTGTCATTAATGAAATCTTGCTTTATCTTTTTACCTTCTTTAGTTCTGAGATTAAGTTCAGGCAGTACGGCAATGTCATGACCACCCTCAAGAATTGCAGAATGAACTGCACTACCAAAGTTCATTGCATCTGTCATTTTAAATCCACTATTGAAATAATGATTTATAGACTTCTTGTATATCGTTTTTAATCCACTAGCAGAAATACTATTATGTGAATGATATTCTTCGTTACTATCTTTTATTTTTTTCATAAAAAATTATCTCCACACCATTCCCATTCTTGTGGATTGTTTTGTAAATATTTTATTTCTTTATAATTATTGTCTTCTATACAATAACCAGTTTCTAAACAACTAACCATATATTTATGGTCATCACCTTTTTCTACACGAAAAGTATATTCTTTATTATCTATAGTTATTTTTTTTAATAATTTACTTTCAAAAAAATCTTTATAAACTTGTTTACTATATTTCATTGTTTTCATTTTTAATTATAAATGAAGTTAATAATTTAATCCGATATTAAAAAATATTTTATATAATTTTTTTTAAATACCTTTTAAAAGTATATCTGAGATAATATATACTATAGATAATTAAAGGAGAGGTGTATAATATTGTCCATATATTTGGATGCCAATGTTCTCCACAGAAACCTAAAAAATGTTTTAAAAATTCTATCATATTGTAAATATAAAAAAAGTGCCATCAAAATATCCCACTACAAAATATTTATCAGGCACTATTCCAAACTATAAAAAAATACGATAATTATTTAAAAAGGCATATCGTTGCCTTGTTTTTCTTCTACCGTTTTAGCAGGAGTAAAATCATTCCATGCTACATATAAATCTTGTCCTGCCTTTAAAGGCTTTTGAAGTTTACCCATAGTAAGATTTAAAAATTTTCTATCACCTACTTTCTGAATACAATTTGGATTCTCTGCAAGTTTATTTAAATCAATTTGCAGATTATAAAAGTCTCCATATTTACCAGTCTTTGTCCATCCACTACCTAAATACAATTTGTTGTTTTTCATTATTTTAAAAGTTTATTATTATTATTATTATACTTCTTACCAGTTGCACAATAGTAAGCAATCTCACTTGCTACATCTATTACGTCATCAACGGTAACATCATTATGTCCTTGCTCTGATTTGATTTTAAAATAATCAATTGAAGCCTTGATTGAACTCTGTCTAATTATACTTTTTTGTACGTCTTCCATCATAAATCAATTCTTAAATTTCTTATAAATCCCACCTTTGCAAGTTTCTTTAATTCTGATATTTTAAAGCTATCAGGATTGTTGAATTTATTATACATTGTCATTAATGTAACATCAACCTTGTTAGCTAATTTTTGCTTGTCTAGTTTCATCTCCTTGAGACGACCCTCTAATATTTCTTTAGTTAACATAAAACAAATTTATAAAATTATTTTTAATTATTATAATTTTTTTTTAAATTTATTTTTATAATTAGTAATTCACTTATTACAATGTAATTACTATTATTTTTTATTAATAAAAAATAATTAATTACTATGTAACTAATTACAATGTATATAATAAAATAATAAAAAAATGCAATTAACAAAAGAGAAAATAGAAAAATTTATTAACGAATTTGAAAAAGACGCTACAACTGTTAAATGGATAGAATCAGTTAACAATAGAGGCAAGTATCAAAGAGACTTAGACAAAAGTTTTTACGAATATGTACAGTCAACTATAAATAAATTATGTAAGTTGATAGTGTTAATTAGCACTACTCAAAATAGTGGTGATTTAATAATTAATAATATTCAGAAAGAACAAGAAAAATATATTACAATAATTGACGATTTAGAAACAACTATAAAAAAAATAAATAATGCCGATAAAAGTTAAAGATTTTGATGACATACTAAAAAAGGATTATAATAAAAATGCTTGTAAAGAAGTATTTGTTAAAGACATAAAAGATAAATTGTTTTCTTATTTTGAAGAGGGCTACCCTATGGGAGAGACATCACACATAAAAGGATTGGACGAAAACTTTAGATGGCGTAAAGGATTTCTTTATTGCTTTAGTGGTTATCCTCAAAGTGGTAAGTCAGAGATATTAAATTACTTAAGCATTTTAAGGGCATATCATTACGGTGACAAGGTTATGATGTACTCACCTGAAACAAACACCGCAGAGTTAGTTCTAAACCTTTGTCAAGCATATCTAGGAAAGAATGTTAACCCTAACTATGCAGATAAATGTACTGAAGATGAAATGCATGATGCAATAGACTTTATCGGAAATCATTTTGCGTTTCTAGAAAATAACGATGAGATGCCTACAATAAACTCATTAGTAGATAAATTTGAAGAATACACAGAGAAAGGTTATAATAATTTTATTGTTGACCCACTAAACTGGGTAGTAGAATCTAATTCAGGAGAATCAAATATGTATCAGTATTTAAAATTAACACTTACTATTCTAAAACAATTTGCAAAAAAGACAGATAGTATCATGACTTATGTGGAACATCCTAAAACGCCTTCACCAATTAGGGGTGTTATACCAAAGGCAAATGCCTTTTCTTTGGCAGGCGGCACGATGCACTTCAATAAAAGTGACTGTATGGTTGTAATGCATAGAATTAACGATGATGAGGTAGAAGATAGAGTTAAGGGTAGAGATTTAGTTGAAGGTTTACTTTTAAATCAAGAAAAACATATTAAATTTGTTGAGTTTGAAACAGTTAAAATGAAGTCTCAAAGATTAAATGGTACTTTAGGAAGTTGTTTTATACAATATGATTTAAAAACAGGTAGATATAAATAATTAATTATGACAGAACAAGCAAAACAAGCGATTGTACAAGGTTTAGAAAAAGCAACTAAAGCTGGGGTTTTTTCATTAGCTGAAACTTCAATAATATTATCCGCTTTGAAAGAGATGGGCATAGAAGCACCTGAACTTTCAGAAGCAAAAGAAGATGAGGCACAAGATACAGAAGCGAAAGAAGTTAAAGACTAGATACATATATTTAGATAATAACAATGAAATAGTTGGCACTACAGACAATGTGTGCCAAACAATGATAAACCTTTTTAATGCGTTTAGAGATAATCGTAATAGAAAGGTTTTTTTTGAAATAGACAAGTCAAGAAAAGTATATATAAATAAAGAACAAACATTACAATATCAAGAGATAAATGATAATAAAGTATATAAATATCAAGGAAAAGTTATAACAAGAAAAGATTTTATAATACTTTTGGGATGTGAGGAAAAATAAAAAATTATTAATAAAAGAAATTGAAGACTTTATACACATATATAAATTAAGAGCAAAAAGAGACTATTATTATGATGATTACGATGTAAGATGCTATAAAATGATTTATGCAATTAGTGTTATTTTTCCAGTAAATAAAAAATATCATAGAAATATACCAGTAGTAGAAAAATGTTTAAGAGACTTATGGTATCTATATTTTTATTTTAAATATAGAATTGATGGTTATGATGTAAAATATGTTAATGTTGTAAAAAAATATTCTTAATGAGAAAGACAGTAAATATAAAAGATATTATTGCTAATAAAGAAAACCCTAGATACATATCAGATAAAAAGTTTAATAAATTAGTGCAATCAATAAAAGATTTTCCACAGATGTTAGAGAAAAGACCATTAGTAGTAGATGAAGATATGGTTGTACTCGGTGGTAATATGAGACTTAAAGCACTACAAAAAGCAGGTATAAAAGAAATACCTATTGACATTGCAGAGGGTTGGACAGACGAACAAAAAAAAGAATTTATAATAAAAGACAATGTAGGATTTGGTGAATGGGATTTTGATATACTTGCAAATGAATGGGATACTGAAAAACTAAATGAATGGGGTTTAGATTTTGATTTTAAGATTGAACCTGAAGCAGAAGAAGATGATTATAATGAACCTGATGATTTAAAAGTTGATGTTGTTCTAGGAGATTTAATAGAGATAGGAGAACATAGATTATTATGTGGTGATAGTACAGACTCAGAGCAAGTGGCAAAATTAATGAATGGAGAAAAAGCTGATATGGTTTTTACAGACCCTCCTTATGGGATGAATTTAAATGTTAATTATAAGGATATATATAAAAATGCTAAAGGAAAAACAAAAAATCAAATAAAAATTATTGGAGACAATAAACAATTTGACCCTACTTTTTTATTGAGTTTTTGTAAAGAGGTTTTTATATGGGGTGCAGATTATTTTTGTCAAATGATTCCTATTGATGGAAGTTGGTTTGTATGGGATAAAAAAATAGGAAAAGGTAAAATCGGAAATGAATTTGAATTATGTTGGAGTAAACAAAAACATAAAAAAGAAATATTAGAAATAGAATGGGCAGGCTTTAGAGGAATAGAAAAAAATGATGGAAAAAGAATACACCCTACACAAAAACCTATTTCATTATGTAGTTATTTTATAAATAAATTTAGTGATGAAGAAAATATAATTATTGATTTGTTTTTAGGTAGCGGTTCAACAATAGTAGCCTCACATCAACTATATCGTAAATGTTATGGAATGGAACTTGACCCAAAATACTGTCAAGTTATTATAGATAGAATGATAAAACTTGATTCAAACTTAGTAGTTAAAATAAATGGCAAAAAATATAATACTTTTGTAAAATGAAAAGCAACAAAATACAACATACTAAAAAGGCATTGCTAAAAGGACTTGAAAAATCTTTAGGAGTAGTCACTACTGCTTGCAAACAAGTAGGTATAGATAGAACTACATTCTATAGGTATTACAAAGAAGATAAAGAGTTTAAAGATAAAGTAGATGATTTAAGTAATGTAGCAAAAGACTTTGCTGAGAGTCAATTATTTAAACAAATACAAGGTGGTAACCCTACCTCTACAATATTCTACCTAAAAACGAAGGCTAAGGATAGAGGCTACATTGAAAGAAGGGAATATGATGTGAATGGCTCAGTAGAAAGCAAATTGATTACATGGAAACCAGCAGGAAAAAAGAAACAATAGAATGTAATGTTCAGTTTTATCAAACTATAAATACAGATAAAAGAATAGTCATACATCAAGGTTCAAGTAGAAGCGGAAAGACCTACGCATTGTGTCAATATATTATATATTTATTAACAACAAGAAAAGATAAACTTGTAATAACTATTGCTAGAAAAACTTTACCTGCTCTTAAAGGCTCTGTTTATAGAGACTTTATAGAGATAGCACAAAAGGTAGGGATATATAATTTTGCAGAAATCAATAAAGCAGAATTAACATTTAAATACAAAGAGCATTTGGTAGAATTTATATCTCTTGATAATGAGATGAAAGTGAGAGGTAGAAAACGAGATATCTGCTGGCTCAATGAAGCAAATGAATTTTATTTATCAGACTTTGAGCAGTTAGCACTTAGAACAAGTGAGAGAATCTTATGTGACTTTAATCCGTCAGATGTTATCCATTGGCTTTATGATATTAGTAACCGTTCAGATGCTGAGTTATTTATTACAACCTTTCAGGATAATGCTTTCTTAGATGAAGAAATAAAAAAAGAAATACTAAGAATGAAAGAAACAGATACCGATAGATGGCGAGTATTTGGTTTAGGATTAAGGGCAAACTTTAAAACTGGTGCAATATTTGATAACTGGCAATGGATAGATTATAAAGATTTTTTAAATAAAGAACATTGTGAAGTTGCATATTCAATGGATTTTGGATTTTCAAATGACCCCACCACTATAATAGAAATAAGAAGAAAGAATGACAGACTATATGTAAATGAATTATTATATAAAAAAGGATTAACTAATCAAGACATTTATCAAGAGATTAAAAATTTAAAATTAGAAGAAGAAATATTTGTTTGCGATAGTGCAGAGCCAAAAAGTATTGAAGAGTTAAAGAGACTAGGCTTATATGCTAAACCATCACAAAAAGGAAAAGATAGTATTTTAAATGGAATACAAACTATAAAAGAGTATACAGTTTTTGCTTCTAAGGAAAGCAAAAATCTATTTACAGAATATCAATATTACGTTTGGGAATCAAATAAAGACGGACAAAGAATTAATAAGATAAAACAAAATGGACAAGACCATTTAATGGATGCGTTCCGTTATGGTGTGACAACTGGCTTAGCTAGGTCAAGAGATTTTATCATAGTTTAAATAAATTTAGTATTTTTGAAAATAAATTCTATTTATGGCAAGTTTTCTCCAAAGATTAAGAAACGGATTAAAAGCATTTAATTCTCAACAAACGAATGAATCGTATAACAGATTCATTTATAACTTTATGGGTGACAATACAATTTCTAATAATCAATACAATGAAGATTATATAGAAAAAGGTTATGCTTACAATCCCACAATATATTCATTAATTCAATTAATATCTAAATCAGCAGTAACAGTACCTTATAATATTTATAGAAAAGTTGATGATGGTGCATTAAAAGAATATAAAGCATTAACATCAAATAGCTTAAATGAAGAATCTGTATTAAAAGCAAAGCTATTAAGAAAACATACATTAGAACAAGTAGAACATACCGCACTTGGTAAGTTATTAGAAAGACCAAACCCTGCACAATCTTGGGCAGTATTTTTAGAAGAACTTATTGGCTTTGGTAAACTAACTGGTAATAGATATGTGTATGGAATCTCTCCTGAAAACGGTGAGAACAGAGACTTGTATTATCAGTTATATAATTTACCTGCACACTTAATAGAAATAAAATCAGACGGAATATTTAAACCAGTATCAAAATATACTATGATGTATAATGATAATAAATATGATTTAACTGCTGAAGAAGTATTACATATTGCAGATTTTAATCCTGATTATTCTAGTAATGGCTCTCACTTATACGGTCAGTCACCAATACAAGCAGGCATGAGAGTATTAACAACAAGCAATGAAGCGGTAGAAACTAATTTAAAATTCTTACATAATCAATCTGCTAGAGGTATGTTAACTCCTGATGACGACCAATTAACACCGACTCAAGCGCAACAAATGAAAGACGCTTTCAGAAGAAATTATCAAGGAACTAAATCAGCTAATGATGTAATGATTACAGGAAAAAAATTTAGTTGGGTAAACTTTGGTCTTTCAACTTCTGATTTACAATTATTAGAATCTTATAATGCTACTGTTAAAGATTTATGTAACATATATGGGATACCAGTTCAGTTATTAAACAACACAGAATCAACAACTTATGATAATTACAGAACTGCTAGAAAGGTTTTATTCACTAACGCAGTAATTCCTGAATTAAATAAAATAAGAGATGAGTTTAATAGGTGGTTAGTTCCTATGTTTGGTGAAGATTTATATTTTGATTTTGATTATAGTGCCGTTCCTGAGTTAATGCCTGAACAAGAAAAGTTAGTAGATACTTTATCAAAGTCATATTGGTTAAGTGCAAATGAAAAAAGACAAGCACAAGGGTATGGTGTAGATGAAGAAAATCCAGTAATGGAAGATTATTTAGTGCCGTCAAATCTTATACCTATTTCTGATTTAGATATGGGAGTCTCTGATAACGTAGAGTTTCCAGTAATAGAAGAAGAAGATGTGATTGAAGAAGAAGTTATTGAAGAAGTAATTGAAGAAGAAGAAGTAAAATCTAAAAATATTAAAGCAATTAGTGATGAGGTATATGCTACTGAAGAAGAAGCATTAGACAGAGCAAAAGAAATTGGTTGTGATATTGCACATTCACATGATACAGATGAAGGTACTATTTATATGCCTTGTGCTAATATGACAGAATTAGATGAAGCTTTAAAAATTAATAAACAAAATTATTATGATGATTACCCTAAATCAGCTAGTAAAAATGCTGAAAAAAGTAAATCTATAAATGAGGAGTTTAATAATCCTTGTGCCACTTTAGTGGGCAAAGGTCGTGCTACAGATTTAATTGCAGGTAAAAGAATGTCATTATCAATAGTTAAAAAAACATTTGCATATCTATCACGTGCGCACGAGTATGTTACTGGTGACTATATAGATGAAAAAGGTAAACCAATTTGTGGTGATATATCTTTTGCTCTTTGGGGTGGTAATATTAAAACGTCAAAAGTAGAAGACGATGCAATGTGGAAATGGTGTAAACGTATAATTGATAAAAGTGAAGAATAATGCCATTACCAAAACCGAGAGCAGAAGAATCTAACAATCAATTTATGAGTAGGTGTATGATAGATGATGTAATGACATCAGAATATCCACAAAGAACTCAGAGGTATGCTATCTGCAATAACTTATTATCTCAAAAAACATTAGAAACTAAACAAGCACAAAGAAATATATCTAAGGAATTTGTTAAACAAATTAAAATAGCACAAAAGAAAAACTATCCTATTGTGTATCAGTATTATATTAAAAATTATACTCGTGCTATGGAGTATTATAAAATAGAAGATACTGCTACGAATCAAAACTTTAATACATTATTTAAAGAAGATGAAATGGTAGAAATGTATAAGCAGATGTACAGACAAACTGGATTACGTTTTTTTATGTGGTACAGGAAACACTTTAAATTATTTGTAGAAAAACTTAGTGAATTTGAGATACAAAGATTGTTAGATAAAATAGAAAGAGGACAAAAACTTACACGAAGAGAGATGCAAAACCTAGAATCTACTGTATTAAATGGTATGGATAGATACGCCACACAACGCTCAAATTATTTAGCTACTGCAAAAGAAGTCACTTCTATAAGCGGTGTCGCTAGAGATACACTAAAAAAAGTCATAAAAGAATTAACTGCAAATGAGGAATTTATGTCTATGGGTTTAGAGCCTAGAGTTAAAGAGATAATGAAAAGATTAAAATTTAAATCACGTTGGATGGCTAGACGAGTAGTACAAACTGAAACTACTGCCTCTGCAAATAATGGCATTTCATTATCAGCAGAAGATATATTTGGTAAAGATAATTTAAGCAAACAATGGATAGCAGGCGGTGCTAATATACGAGACACTCATGCAACGGCTAGTGCTAAATATCAGAAAACTCCTATAGCTAGTGATAAACCTTATATGGTAGGTTCTTCGTTGTTAATGTTTCCTTCTGATACTTCATTAGGTGCTTTAGCTAAAGAAGTAGTGAACTGTAAATGTGTCTCAATACCTTTCGTTAAAAGAGATTAAAAACATTTATTTAAAAATTTAACTAATTTTGAAAATAAAATTTAAATTATGAGCAAAGTAATATATAAACAAGGACAAATAAGTGATATTGATGAGAATTTAGGAATCGTTAAGGGGTACGGTTCGGTATTTGGTAACAAAGATTCAGATAACGACATTATAGAAAAGGGTGCATATAAAAGAACTATTAAAAATAATGGTTCTCGTGTGAAGTATTTATATCAACACGACATTACTAAGCCTATAGGTAAGATGAAAGAATTATATGAAGATGATAAAGGATTGGTATTTGTTGCAGAAGTTCCTAAAACCACTTTCGGAAATGAGGTTTTAGAACTTATGAAATACGGAGTTATAGATGAAAATTCAGTTGGTATTATGCCAGTAAAAAAAGACTATGACGAGAATGGTGTAAGAATGATTAAGGAAGTAAAGCTATATGAGATTTCAGCAGTTACTATTGCGGCGAATGATGAAGCAAAAATATTAGAGGTTAAAGGAGAATCTAATAAAATAGATTACCTCAAAAAGAGATTTGATAATTTAATTAAAGTGATTAGAAAAGGTAGTGTTTCTGATGACTTAGGTTATCTTATTGAATATGAATTAGAAGTTTTAAAATCTTTGATTGCTCGTGATAACACACACCAATCAGATGAGGAACTAACTCGTGATAATACACACTTAGAGACGAAGAAGGATGCTATAACTTCAGATTCAATAATTACTTATATGTTTAACAATTTAAATTCAAAATAATGGATGAGAATATAAAAAAACAGTTAGACGACGTTTGTAATGTTATTGATGAGAAGCTAGAGAAATCTGCTAAAGCCATCAAGGATAACGTTAACAACGAAGTTGATACTGTTATTAAAGGCGAGGTTAATAACCTAGTCAATAAACACTCTGAAATAGTTGAGAGATTAGACAGAATGGAAGTTGAAAATAAGAAAAACAACTTTGATAATGTTTATAGAACTAAATCAGAAGTGATTGGTGATACACTTAATAAAAGTGAATCATTCAAAGCTATGAAAGAAGGGACTAGAGCAAATGCTTCAATGGAATTGAAAGCTGACGTTTTAATTTCTTCTGATTTTTCAGGTGCAAACTCTTCAAGAGATGCAACTGGAGTTACTAGAGTAGATGGTATCAAAAGAGACCCTGCTAATGTAACTAATATGATGGGAATTATTCCTGTAGGTTCAACTGATTCAAACGTAATAAGATTTGTTAAAGAATCTTCTTATACTGATAATGGTGGAGCAACTGCTGAAGGTAGTGCGCCATCTGATTCTAGTTTTGACCTTACTGCTGAAGATGCAGTAGTACAGAAAATGGCAGCAGTCATGACTATCTCTCAAGAGATGCTTGATGATACTCCTGCACTTTCTAGCTACTTGTCTCAGAGAATCCCTAATAAGTTAAATGCAACTATTGATGACCAACTTATTGGTGGTTCAGGTTCTACTCCTAATTTATTAGGATTATTAAATGGTGGAACTGACTGGGCTGCTGGAGGTTTTGCAAATGCTATTGAGTCAGCACAAGAACTTGACGTTCTATATGTTGCTATGAATCAATTAGCGTTAGCGAATTTCTCTGCTAATGGTATTGTGTTAAACCCAACTGATTTCCATAAGATAGCGTTATTGAAAGATACTACTAATGAATACCTAAGAGGTAATTCACTTGTATCTGCTGACGGTTTCTTTAGAATAAATGGTGTTCCAGTTTACATGAACAACAAGATTTCTGCTGGAAGTTTCATTGTTGGAGATTTCTCACAAGGTTCTCAAGTATGGCAAAGAGAAGGTGTTAGAGTAGACTTCGGTTACGAGGACTCAGATAACTTCTCTAAGTATTTAGTTTCTGTTAGAGGAATAGCTAGAATTGCACATTCTGTCTATTTACCAAACGCTTATAGTGTTGGTACATTCTCTGCAGCTAAAACTGCTTTAGAGACTGCATAATTAGTAATACTAATTGAATAAGAAAGGGCAACTAAATTAGTTGCTCTTTTTTTTTATCTTTGTTTAAATCAAAAATTAATATTATGAAAATTAAATGTAAAATAGATATAACAAGAGAGGGTGTAGACTATAAGAAAGGTGATACTATAGAGATACCTGAAGTAAATGTTTCTAAATGGGTTGCTAAAGGATGGGGTGATGCTATCGTAAAGAAAGAAGAAAAAGCAACTAAAGAAACAAAAGAATTAAAAGTTAAAAAACAAAGCAAATAATGATTAGTGTACAAATAGATTCTACTACTGGAAGTGAAATAGTTTCTACCTCCGAACTAAAATCTTATGCTAGAATAGAAACGTCTGACGATGATACTATTATTGCAGAGATGATTAAGGCGGCTAGAGAGAAATGTGAAGCAATAATTAATAGAGATATTGTTGCTAAAACAAGAACATTATTTATTAGTAATGTTGACCCTTCAGGAGAATATGGTAATCTATATAAACGTAGAGTTAAACTTGTACTTCCTTATGCACCTATAAATGCAATCACTAGCGTTCAAACACAAGACTCTAGTGGTACTTTGTCTGCTATAGATTATGATTATTATGGCTTTGAAGATAGATATATTGAGGTAACTTCTGCACATACTAAAAATATTAAAATAGTTTATACAACTACAGGTATGACTTTTGATGATTTAAAGTTAGCTATCAAACAACTCGCTACTACTTACTATGATAATAGAACAGATTATGTTAAAGGAGAATCGGTTAATAAATTACCGAGCAGTATTGAAAATATTCTTTCACCATATATATTTTATAATGAGTTATGATAAAAGCAGGAGATTTAAGGTACAGAGTAACGGTAAAAAGAAATACTAACTCAGCTGATGGGTATGGTGGCTTCACATCATCTCAATCTACAGTAGGAACTTTTTGGGCAGACAGAACATACTTAGATGGCAATATGATTTTCCGAGATGGAAAAAGAATATTGCAGACTGGAATAGAATTAATTTTAAGAAAGAATACTGCTACAACAAACATTCAAAGAGGTGATGTGTTATTTTTAACTAACGACACTAATCAATATAGAATCAATTCTATGTTTGAGCAAGATTTATATACCTATAAAATATTAGCAGATAAACAACAATAAGATGGCAAAAAAATCAGGCATAGAAATAAGGCAAAGAGATAGGATGCGATTCAATAAAAAGATGAGAAAGCTATCTAAATTTGTTAAGATAGGTGGAGGCTTTGATAAAGAATTATCTATTTATGCAACTGATATTATGTTACGTTCTTCTTTAAAAGTTCCAGTTATTACTGGTAATTTAAAACAATCTGTATATGTAGAAAAGAAACCTTTTAATTATGAGGTTGGATATAAAATAAATTACGCTCCATTTGTAGAATATGGTAAGGCAGGTAGAGGTAAGTTTACAGGCATGAAACCTTTTTTCAGACCATCAATAATGGAAGCTACTTTTGCATTTATTAAAAGATTAAGAAAACAAATAAATAAAGACACAAGAATATGAAAGATGCAAGTCACTTTATAAGGAAAAAAGTATATGATGCTCTAAACGGAAACATTACTTTAAATAGTGCTAATGTCCCTATCTATAACGTAGTACCTTCTAGTGCTTCTAATCCATATATTTTAATAACTTCTATCGCAAATATTATAGGTGATAATATAAAAGATACTTATTTAAATGTCATATCTACACAAGTAGAAGTAGTAACTGCCTTTGACACTAATACTGGTGGACAATTAGATGCCAATTTAGCGATGAATCAAATTACACAATTATTAGTATCACGTAATACTTTTTTTGATTTAAGTTCAGATAGTTTTAAATGTATCTCAGCACAAAACGATGGTATTACTTACCTTACTGAAGATACTGATACTGAAACGATATATAGAGGAATTTTAACATTTACAAATCAGGTAGAACAATTATGAGGTTAGAATTATACCGATATAGTTCTGAAAAAGATAGTACATTAGGTTTATTATTTACAGTAAATGATGAGACAAACACAAAAGATTTTCTTTGCTTTACTCTTGAAGATGAAAAAAGGGAGGACAAAGTTTATGGAGAAACTCGCATACCTGAAGGCACTTATCAAATTGAATACAGAAAAGAAGGAGGTTACCACAATAAATACGCAAAGCGTTTTCCAAACATTCATAGAGGTATGTTACTCCTTAGGGACGTTCCTAATTTTACTCACATTCTTATCCATTGCGGTAACACTACTGAGCATACACATGGTTGCTTACTTATTGGAGATGTTATATCGCAAAATTCTACGAAAGAGCCGTTTCTAGGTCAGTCATCAAATTGTTATAAAAGAGTTTACCCAATTTTATCTGATATATTAGATTCTCAAAAACATCTATCAATTAAAATTATTAATTTTGAAGAAATCTAAAATCAATAAAATATGGATGATATAACAAATAAAAAGGTTGCACTTGATGTAGATGGTGATGGAAAAAGTGATATCAAAATTGATATTAAATTTTTAGGCTTACTCGTTGGTGGGATTATTTCTTTAACAATGACTTACTCACAATTAACTGCTGAGATAGAAGTGGCTAAGTCATTACCTGAATATAAAATAGAACAAGATGACACTAAAGTAATCAATCAAAAAATTGATTACCTTATAAAAGAATTAGAGAAATATGAAGAGCAAACCAATAGGCGTTTGAATAGTTTAGAGGATAAAGTATATAAAAAATGAAAAGTAAAACATTAATCGTGTTTGTTATTATAATGTTCTCATTATTTTTTCTGATGCTTGCTTCGTGTTCTAGCACGTTATATCGTTCTTCTATGGTAACGCACGTTCTTGCGGTTACCGAGTCAGGAGACACGCTTAAAATACCTTTAAATCAAATACAACCTACAAGGATATATAATGTAGTCGGTTACGATTATTATAACTATAGACATAGAGATTATTATTATAAAGATTTAAAATATTATTATAATG
>WLWF01001026.1_pt1 | contig 24915 bp, 28 predicted proteins | sample 6718331 | NCBI WGS metagenome assembly WLWF01 (sample SAMN12718692, study PRJNA515312) | sponge metagenome | isolation source: marine sponge | host: Mycale hentscheli | place: New Zealand: South Island, Marlborough, Capsize Point | collected 2003-05-01
CCCATCTTTGTAAGCTTTGGATTCTTCAACTTCATCGATTGTGTATACATTATTATTTACACGAACCATTTTTTCTCCAGCAGAAACTTTTGTTTCTTCTTCTTCGGGAACTTCTTGTGATTCAATTTGATCTAAAGATGCTACGCCAATTGGTAATTTTTGATCTAATAATGGAGAAGGCTGCTGAAATGTGGTAGGCTGCTGAGGTTCTTCCGGTGTAACAGGCGCCACAGTTACAGCCGCAGTCTGGGCACCTTCTTGCTTTCCCGGCTCAACATCAAATGTAATATTTGAATACTCAGGGTATTTTTCAATTATTTTTTCTGCCAGCTCTCTGTCGTCTACATCAGAATATTGAGGATACTTTTCTTTAATTTTTTTAGAGAATTCTAAATAATTCATACTATGTGTATTAGCTTTAAAATTTTAATTAATTCCTAACCCTAGCGGATCAGCTGATGTTTGTGCTTCTTCTCCTACAACTCCTAATTTTACTAAATTATACAGCTCTTGTTTAAATTTATTTACGTTTTCTGGATCTGAAAAATCTATAGGCGTAGCTATTTCCATTAATATTTTTCCCGGAACAAAATCCTCGGTTTTTTTATCTTCTACCGCCGGCGCTTGTTTAAATATTTTTTGGGATTCTTTATTGTATTTATATATACCTGTACCCCCAATATTATTTAGTTGGTCAACTATAGATTGTATTTTATCTGCATTTTTAACTTTTTCAAGTTCAAGTTTTTTCAAGTCGCCTGCAAGTTCTTTTTCCTTTTCGGCACTTTGGATTTCAAATTTTTCTAAGTCGCCAACAACTTTGTCTATTATATTTCTTTGTTGGTCTTTTTCTGTAGGTGGCTTAGGGGTAGTATCTTTAGGCTTATCTGGTGCTTTAGGTGCTCCAATAGCTGTCTGTATAGGATCTGAATTAGCATTTATATTTTCTAAAACTCTAGTTCTAACTAGTGTTTGCGCGTTTTGTATAACATTTTTAGGAAAACCATTTGTTTTTTCAAAACTTTCATTAGCTGGATCGTAGCCTAAAGTAGATACTCCATCACCGAATTCAATTCTATTTTCAGGATTTTTTGTGTACTTGCTAAGTTCCGCATTCCATTCTAAAGGATCAATGTAATAGTTGCCTTCTTCGTCTCTATCTGCATATTGCCTTACTAAAGTGCTAAGGGATCTGTTGCCGTAGTTTGCTGCAGTTGCAACTTGGGCTTTGACCTTAGGATCTACAAATTGCTCTAGCTTAGTGTTATTTAAAAATGACTCATCATAAAATTGAGTAAATCCATTGTTTAATACTTTAGATTTTCTTCCTCCATTAATTCTAAAAGAAGAATCAATTTCGCCATTTTTAACCACTCCGTTTGTTTCTAGTGCCTTCTTAACTGTGCTAACATATACACCATTTTTTTCGTACGCTGTAAAATCATTAGGATTACCATTAGCATTATTAAGCTGGGCTGCTAACATACCAGGCTCTATGGTATAAGAATCTTTATCGCCCTTGCCTTGTTGTCGATTAAGTTTTTGTACATCAGGTCCAAAAAGAGTTACGCCTATTTGCGGGGCGCCATTTGCATCTTGTTCTATATCGTATTTTACATTGACACCTGTATAATTAGGATCATCAATTTTCATCATTAAATTAAAATACGGATCTAAATTAGAGGGTAATATTTGGCCTTCGCCGCTACCTACATTAGTAAAATTTTGTTGAACGTACTGTAACGCGGCTAACTGCTGAGGAAAGTCTTTTATGAATTTACCGTAATCTTTTATTATTTGATTATCTTGTTCGTAAGAATAAACTACATTACCTTCATCATCAACTTTTTGATATGGGCCAGTAGATTGTTCTAACCTTGTTTTTGATTGGTAATAAAGATCTAAAGCTTGTGAAGTAGAATTATTTAAACTTTGTTGATCTACAAACGACGCATTTTTAGAAATTGTAGTGCCTATACTAGCCGCCTCAACTGCTTGGGCTAAGTTGTTTTTAACTTGTATATTCCAATTTGCTTTTTCGTTTAAAGCCGCTTGCTCAGCTAAATCACGGTTTACGTCGGCGTATTTAGCTTCTACGTCGCTAGTTTGCGGCTTTTTAAAATTAACGTACTTTAATGATCCTGGGTTTCGGTAACTCATGTTTTATAATTTATAATTACATCATTGGCGTTAGATACGCGCCAGATGTAAATCCGCTTGATATTTCGCCTACACCTTGATTTATTGCTTGCTCTTTTTCTAGTCTAGCCTCATACTCCATTTGAGCGTATCTGCTTTCTAAATTTGATTGCCTATCTAAATCGGCGTTTGTTCTTTCTTCTTGTGCTTCATATTCAAACTCAGCAGCGGTCACTTCGGCTTGTTGAACTCTTTGCTTTTCTTGTAATTGTAATCTTTCTAAATTTTGTTGGCCTTGTGCCGCGGCTTTTTGATTAGCAACTTCTTGTTGTTCTATAGATGCAGAAACTCCTTGCTTGCTTTTTAAAGCGGCTTGAGCTAAAGCAGTGGCTCCTCCGGCGGCAGCACCTGTGGCTCTTAAAGTATCTAAAGTGTTTGCTAGCGCAACATCGGACTGTTCCATTTGTATTTCAGCCGCTTGTGTAGCCACAGCTAAATTTGTAAACGGGTTTGACAACGTACCACTAAGATCTTCTATTGGCTCAGACAAATCTGGTATTTCTTGTCTAGAGGCCACAAGTGCGTCTATTTCTTCTTGTGCTGCAATTTTATCAGCCTCGGCTTCTTTTTGCCTTTTTCTTGACTGATATATAGATACCGCTGGCCCTACTACATCGCCCGCTATTGCTAACCAATTCATATTTATATTATTTTTTAATTAGACGAAGGTACATAATTACTGGAAACAGCAAAGAGGGTTTTTAGTCCTCCGGCATCGGTTGTACCATCATTTTGTATTATTACTGTTGTATAATATCCTTTTATTCCAGATATTTGGTCACCGAATATAATTTCGTCCGGCCTTACCGTGCTGTTATTTATAATATTACACATATATTTATTTTCTTTCCTTGCAAACCCTGCTCTAAAGGTAGCACCATTTTCAATGTATGCACCTTCGTCATAACTATATATAAATGCAGAGTTATCGTCGTAAGAATTACCATTTGAGTTTACGCCTTCTATTTCACTTGTAATACTTTGTATTTCCCAACCATTGCTTCCTTCATAGTTTATTGTTTTATAAACTTTATTCATAGAAGAATTTTGATTAAATACAAATTCTACCTTAGACTTATAGGTTACTCCATAAAAGCTTCCTCTATTATTGCCAACAGTTTCGTCATAGTGCTTCCAAATTTGGGCGCTGTTACATGTGTAATATACACTGTTTAGAGTATTCAAAAACGCAGGTTTATAGTCCCAAAAGCTAGTCCAGCTGTTACTACTATCATTAAATGTTATAGTATGATATGTATCCGAATTAGCAGGCTGTATTGATAAAGTATACTTATCTAAATAATTATCATACCCACCTATAATTTTATCTTTACCAACTGTAAAAAAGCTTATAGGCGATGTTGTTGAAGGAACAAGTGCTACGGTTGCGGTTTTATTAAATACCACTCGTTTTTGTGTTGTAGATATACTTGTTAAGTTAGAATCTACTATTGTAATTTCTGCGTCCGTAACTCCTGTGGTTCCACCAATATCGCCCCCAGCTAATGTTAACACATCTCCAGGAGAATAAAGATCACCACCGCTAATAACCTCGACAGTATCTATACCGCCACCGCCGAGCATTACAACATAAAGTGAAGCCGCTGTTTGGCCATAAGTTAAACCTGTTGAACTTGTTGGTGTAACTGTAAACGGGCCGCCAGTATTTAATGTAGGGTTTTTAGTTATCTGAGACGTTAAAAAACCTGTCAATGTACCTACATCCAATACTTTTTGCACAATCAGGCCTGAGTTTGAATACCAAGGATCTACGCCCATACCGAGCTGTAAAGAGCTTGCTAATGCTGTTCCTAAATCTTCTACAACAAAACTAGCACTAGGAAAGTTGCCGCTACCGGTTGGTACGCTATCATTAGTAATAGCCGTAAGTGTAGTAAAAGAGCTTTGTTTTATTTCATCTGTTAATGGAGCTAAGTTATCTCTAAAGAAATCTCTCATACCATACTCAGCGATTGGTGTTAATCCATCACGCGATAATCTTAAAACAGTTCCTCTGTTGCTATCTGTAAAATATATTCTAAAACCTTTTTGCGCAAATGATAAAGGGCTATAGCTTATACCATACTCTCCAGTATATTGCCGTATTTGTCCTAATACTAGTTGGCTAGAGGTTAGTGCCGCGTTGCCGTCAGCTGTAAAAATCGCGTCCTTATCTATTAATGCACTACTTACTTTATCTTCTTGAAAGATAATTAAATCTGTATCTGAAGTATAAAATTTTTGTATAGGCCCATATCTAGGGTCTAGCTGCTTGGTTATTGTTTCTGCTACAGAAAAAACATTTGTTTCATTAAACCCTGTTGTAGAGTTATATAGCCCAGAATAAATTAAACCATTAGTTAAGGTAAGCGCATCGTCGTTAAATTCGCTTAAGAAAGCTCTAACACCTAGTTCAGTTTGAGTGTTATTATATCCGCCTCTTATTCTAGATTCTTCAACATACCAATCCCAGTCTCCTGATACACCTGTAAAGCTGCCAGTAACGGCACTTTGAGGAAAAACAGGATAGCCGTATGGATTCCAAGGTAAACCCGGCCAAACTGCTTGGTTAGGGTAGGTGCTACCGGTGATTGTTTTAGAATTTACAACTTTTTTAACTATAAAAGAATTAAAATAAGTAACTTCTATATCTGTACTTTTGCCAGTTATAGATTCAGTACTGTCTCCTTTATTTATAAAATTATTTAAATCCGATATTAACCCGGATGTACTTGTTTCATAAAATATATCTATACTAGATACAAACGGAGCGGTTTCATATACGCAAAGGCTTTGTCGAGAATAATCTATCCGACTTGCAATTGCTGCGTCTCCACCTAAAGCACCAAAAGCTTCATTAGTATTTACACGCGCTATATAAGGATTCCCACCCACATCAGTACTAAGGGGGCTTGGTATACTATAAAAAGGAGAGCTATCATACGCAATACCTGTTTCGGTTTTATCTAAACCTATATCATTTCTAGTTCCAATAAAAATTACTTTATCCTCGCCTACAGGGTAATATTGTTCGTTTGTAGAATAGTTTTGATAGCTAGCGGTATTAACTCTACCATACATTTCTACAGAGCTATTAAACTGAACTTGGACAGGCCCCACTTCGTTTAGGTCACGGGGTACTTTATTTATATTGTCTGAAAATAAAGTTATAAAAGCATCAGTTTCTGAGGTTGGAGAAGTTACGCCACTGCTTGGAGCTTGCGGAAAGTCATTAAGTACGGAGGGCAAATACACATTGTAATAATCTTGCTCTTGCTGTTGTACTACTACTTTATAACTATACCACCCTGTTGGATTAGTATCGCTATATAAATTGTCAGATATAAGTAAGCTATTAGCAAAGTTTATTTTTAGTGAGTCTCCTAAATAAGTTGTTGTTGCGGTTATTAAATCTGAGCTTTGACTTGAATTTCTATAATCATTAAATATGGTTGAGTTGTCAGAAGTTATAACATCTGATTGCCTTCCATATTTATCTGCTAATACAATTCCAACTTTATAATTTCTATTTTGCTTTAGTGTATGATTAGGGTATTGAATTTGGTTTAAAGAGTTTAATGAACCAAATGTGGATTTTTCACTAACAGAAGCTGTATAATTTAGTGAAGAAGGCTGTGCTTGCCTAGCAAAGTAATTGCCATAAATAACTCTATTGCCTGAAATTTCTTGTGCTTTTGCTCTAATAGGAGCTTTATCCGCAACTCTAGTTATTTCGTTTTCTGGTAGTGTTCTTATAGGGGCTTGAGAGTTATAAGTATAAACATATTGCTTGCTAATAACTGTCGCTAAATCAGATACCGGTATAGTATCTACAACCTTTAAAGATGTTTGATCCGATGCTTTGTATATTATATCTATTTCTGAAACTTTTAAGGCGTCCGCTAGCGATGACGCAAACGGCACATCTTCCGGCATATTTATTGCAATTCCAACTTGGTCTATTGAGTTTTCAAAAAATTGTAAAATAGTTGATCTTATTGCTTCTATTTCATCTGAATCGGTTGTTTTTGCGGTAAATCCGCCAGCTCCTGGTGTGTCATAAAAATAGCCGTCCTGTTTAGGTACAAAAGCTGACTGGGTAAAAGGAGCTATTAAAGAGTATGAATCATCTTCAAACTTAAACCTATAACTAAACCGAACAAATTTACCTTTTAAGAAATCTTCATCGCCACTAAATGATGAGTCATAGTATGGGTTTACTCCCACTTCAATGTCAGTTGTATTTAAAGTAATACTATTAGGATTATCTATAAGAAGGGTAGCGGTCCCGCTAACGCCATATACAACAATAGTATCTTCAACAGTTGCGGTTCCAGACTGAGTTATTGTTGCACCTACATATTTATCTATGCCTACCGCCGGTGCTCCGCTTAATACTATAGTATTGGTAGGAGACCCAGACACCAATGTGACGCTCTCTGTAGCTGCATTTAAAAGGTTCACAGTTGTAACGTCTTTCATAGTAGACGTTTGTGATAAGTTTTCAGATAAAACTTTAACGGTAACGTCATTACCTGGCTGTGCGCTAGGCGATATAAAAAACCTATCTATGGTTATTACATCGTCTGCTTTAAAATTTTCACCGCCTGGTTTAGCCCCACTCGATGCTGCAACTACAGAAGAAACTTCGCCATTAGCATCTACAGTAACAGTAAGATTAGCCCCACTGCCAGATGGGGGTATCGCTCCGCTAGAAGACGTTACAGTATAGTTAGCATCAGTAACGTTGTAGACAGTTGAAATAGGTAATATATTTGCCGTATTATTGACTATCATTAGTTCAGAGCCCACCGTTAAAGCTCCTTTGTATTTTACAAAATCTGTATTTGAACTTGCTTGAGCAAGCTGGTTTCGCATAAGTACAGGAGCATTGTAGGGAAAATATCTTAATATAGATATATTTTCTTCTCTAGAATAATAGCTTGCATCTGCTATAGCTTTGCTAACACTTATTCTTCTAGGTTGATTTCTATTATCTGTAAAAAATAATAAGTCTTCAATTAAATTAATACCTAGTATAGGGCTTGTTTTAGAAAAGTTTAAAAAACTACCTGAGACTAGTATATTGTAAGTATCGGTTAAAGTATTATATACTGCTATATAATGCGCTGAATCTGAGCTAGCAAAGTTTGATATTCCGTCACTAGATACATCATTCCAGTTAGTTAAAAAAGCAAATAACCTATCATTAGTAGTGTCTATGTAAAACCCTACTATTTCTAAGCCGCTATCTGTTAAACCAAAATCAGTTAATAAAGAATTACCAGATACGTTTTCTACTGACCCTACCCCGTTGTCATCTTCGGAATCGTCAACAGATACATTTCTTGCGTCAAGATATTCGCCATTTTTAATCAACCTTTTTTCTAGGTCTTTATTCATTTTCGCCCTTATAAAGACGCGCTTTTCTTCTGGCATATCCTTAGTGTTTTATCCATTTAGATTTATTTCTCATTACTTGGGCGATCTCTTGTGGTTTAAGATTCGACAATCTAATCTTAGCATTTCTAAGTTTTGCTGATCTTTCTTTTTTAAGTCTGGCAACAACGTATTCTGGCTGGTTAATACGAGTAGAAATAATTGCGTGTAGTATATAAGCATACATGGCTTCTTCTGCCATTTTAGGCACTCTAGTGTCCATGTCATAAGCTAATCCATCGGATACGTACTCAACAACAATTTTAGAGTTAGCAAGATTGCTAGAAAAGTTAAAGCTATTAGTTCTGCCATTAATAGTAAACCAACCATTATATTGAGTTAGTGATGGCTCTTCGCCATATCTTCTTCCATAGAAACCACCATAACCCCATCCATAATAATCGCCATATCCCCACCAGTTATAGCCTTCATTTGCCATGTCCTGCGTAAACAGGCCTGTAATCTGGCTAGTATCATTATTTTTCCAGTTAGTTTCTGTTCCAGAAGTTCTTTCAACATTTTTGCCATAGCTGTCTTGAACGAAATCTCCAGCGTTGTCTTGTTCTGGACTTGAAAATGGATTAACAGTAAGGCTTTCCCCAGGATATATTATGTGTTTAACGCCAATAGAATCTATCCATGACAGCCTAATATAGTTAACATAGTCTTGTGGTAGCGGCATGCTTAAGCTGGGAGTCATGTCAAATTCTAAAGATTTAACGCTTCTAAGCGTATCATAACTAAATTCTTGCAACCCTCGCTTTGCATGAAATATAACGTCGGTTCTTTTAACGCTAGGTATAAGCTTGCCGGCCCCAACATAAGCAACTAAAAAGTTGTTTATTAACTCGTTTAATTTTATGTAAGCGTATCCGCCGTAGTTATTTTCTGCGGATGTAACAAACAATGCAACCCTTACTAAATCTAATCCTCCCGTATTGTCTAATGGGACAGGCACAGAATTTGTTCCGCTTATTATAGTATTAGTAGTATTTGTTTTAACTTCTGATGCAACTGTCACCCAAGTGGTACCATTATCATTGCTAGTTTGTAAATAATAGTTTTTAGGATACGATGCCGTATTATCATTTAATGCCGTATTAAAAGTAGTTGCAAATTCAGACACTCCGCTAGCTGTAAGCTCAAATACTTTCTGGCCAATGTAATATTCTTCGTTAGTTTCCGTAATTAGTCCTGTTCCGGGTATTTGCATGTTTTTTTATCTTTTTTCATTAACCTCATCTGCCTGAGCTGTTTGAGCAGCAACTTGCACTATTTGAGGGTCTCTTATTACAACTCCTGAATAAAATAATATTTTTATAATAACATCTGTTTGTTCAGATGGGTGAAGCTCAAAATTAGTCGAGCCGTATGTACTATTATTGTTAAAGTCAGAAGCTTTAAGTGTTATAGTAACCGGATTTGACGTTGTAATAACGCCGCCTGCTATTGTTATAACATCACCGACTACATAGCCTGTGCCTGCGGTTGTAACACTCATTTCAACAGCAGTTGCGCTTGTTACGTTAGCAGATAAAACAAGCCCAGTACCAGATCCACCGCTGTAAGCTGGTGTATAAGTGCCTATTACCCCGTCTGTTATAGCAGCTGTACTACTTGTTAGCGTACCTGTTCCGGTATTTAATAAAGAATCTCCGTATACGGTAGAATCGTATACATATTGTCCTAAGCTACCTACACTGTATCCCCATCGTACGTTGTCTGGCTTTTTTAGGTAATCAACGTTTATATTATTAATAATAGAAGTCGGCCGTACATAAAGCCTTTCATTTTCATATAGATAGGTAGGGAAAGATATTGTTGAGGCTGTTAGCGGAGAATTTTGAATATTGTAAAACTCATTACGCTGTAGTCTTTGTAATTCTACCGTAAAATCATTTAACCCTTTATAAGTTACGGCACCTAGCCTATATAAATCTGTTGGTAATGTAAAAAATGGATTTGTGGGCGTAGTTGAATTATCATATGTGCCAACACCAAATCTTTTAAATATTGCTAATTTTTCATCAATATTAGCAACACGATCTGCGTAATCAGTATCAGTTTGTGGAACTCTGATTAACTGATTAAGATCTTCTGAATAATTTTCAAAAGTTTCAAGTTGAACTTGAGTGGCTATTTTATTGAACTCGTCAGGAGTAATATAACCTCTTTGTTCTTTATTAAGTATTAAAAGTACAGTTTTATATACTTGATTAACGTTTATAGCCATATTTAAATTTTGTTAATTACAAATGGTTGGGTCATCAAAAAGACAACCCAACCATCTATAAAATATAATCACATGTTATGCGAGCTTTTTTTCTATACTAGAAAATACTTCCATACCCTCATCTGTTTTGAAATAAGCAGCCATAGCGGAATAAGGATGCTCATCAAAAGGTACAGTCATTAACTTTCTACCATTAGAACCCCAAGTAAATGTTCTTTGATCTTGGGAAAGATTTATAATACCCATTTCACTAGCCCTAATTGCTATGTTTCTTAATTGAACATTTTCGTCATTAGCTAATTCTAAGAACAAGCTAGGATTTTTCTTAGCAAATATGAATAGATCTCTTTTAAGCTCCGTAGAACTCATCTTAGATACCTCAGAACCAATTTCTGCTCTCATTATTGCTTCAGCAAAGTCAATATCCATAGATCTTGCTGCTGTCATAGCTTCAAACTCTAATTCGAAGTCGTCTAAGTTGTCTTCCGCTACTTCAACTGCATCGTGCTCTTGGTATATAAGACCTTTTAGTGGATGATACAAAGACAATAGCTTTTGTAATGCTTGATTTTGTTTTCCAACTGCTAAAACGCCATCTTCAAAAGTTACATGAGCTAAAGTTACTGTTCCTTCTTGCTCGTCAACAAATACTGAGTTTTGATTACTGGCATATCTAATTTCTCTTTGCCCATTAGTTTTAGGATCAAAATACAGCAAAGGTTTTCTAGCAGTGTGCTTACTCGGTATAACATAACTAACTGGAGATTTACCATTCAAAAGATAATATCTTCTGTCTTTAATTTCCCAGTCTGGTTTTGTTTTTTTAGTAGTTTCTACCGCCGGCGCTTGAACCATAGGTTCTTCTACGACAGAGGTTTCAACAACAGTTTCTTTTTTTGCTACAGGTTTTTTAGCGCTTGTAGTACGCGGTTTTTTATTTTCCATGATATAATATAATATAAATAAACAAATAAAACTTAGGGCTACACAAAATGCAACCCTAAGTTTAATTAATTAAGAATTAGGTAAGTGAAGAAAAAGAATCACTGAATGGATATACAATGAATCCTGTTGCATCTGTACCTTCATTATATGATTGCTCGAGAACAGTCATAATGTTTCCTTGAACAACTTTTTCAGCAGCTGCGTCAGCTAAAGTAATCCCAATATCAATAGTACCAGCGCCAGCGTAAGTAAGTTTTACGTTGTTGCTGCCATTATCTGGCTCTACTTTAATTAACCCATCAACTGGGATAAGCGCCGTACGATCAGTATCATACGTAATTTTAAATGGTTTCATTTTTTAAATTTTAAAAATTAATAATTAATAATTACGATGCCTTGAACAATACGAAGTTGTTAGCAGCCTGAGTTACCAAGCAACGCTCAGATAGGAAGTTAACTTTCATTTGGTCAACATCACTAGTGAAAGCACCACCAACTGAACCAGTCAACCAAGTCTTGATTCGTCGATCGTCAGCTTCAGAAGCTCTGTATCGAACGTGCAAGAATGGACGACGGATGTTAGTGCCTAACATTTGATCGTATACGGTAGAAGTTCCAGCGGGAACCATAACTCCTTCAATATCGGTAACTAAACCTCTTGTTGAAGCGTCGTTAAGGTATTTCCAGTCAGACTTATAGAAATCGTAAGAACCTCTTCGGAATCCAGAGAATCCAAGGTTCAATGCCATTTCTTCGCTGTTTTCAAATACTCCGAAAGAAGTACCACCTGAGTAAGCTGAATTTACAACTCCAAGCATGTTATCAAACTCTAAAGAAAGCTCACGGTTGCAGAACAACATGTTTTCTTCAATAGAACCTTCTTTGTCAAGACGCTTAAGAATTGTATCGAAATCAGTAACGCCGGTAGCTCCACTGAAGTTAGTGTAAACATTACCTCGACCTTCAACAGCGGCAAAAAGACCTTCAGTACCTTCGATACCGGTTGTAGTTAAGTTAGCGTTTACATTCTTTTCACCTTCAACAACTGACATTTCAAGATAATCTTGGAAACGTAGTCTTGTTTCTCCTTCACCTTTCAAATACCAAAGGTATCCAGAAGTTCCGCTTTCGTCAGTTACTTCAACCCAGCCGATTTGAGCAGTATCAGAACCATCTACCTCGTAGTTGTCCTTGATAATGATAGGCTTGTTGTTGTATTGAGTGAAAGCAGGATAAACAGAACCAGAGATTCCAGATGTTCCTTTAGCAAATTCAGAACCATAAACGAATAGGTTAACTGGTGCATTGCTAAAACCTGCGGCAGCCATTGTAGCAGCGGTATAAGGCTGAACTGTAATAGTCTGGCCTGCAACAGCGTTAACATAACATTTAGCTGTAATAAGTCCGGTTGCAGCATCGGCAACAACGACAGTAGCTCCAACTCTAACAACATTTACTAAGTCTGAACCTAATGTAATTGTAGAGCCACCTGCTGTAGCGTTTCCTGTTAAATCAACTTCTTGGTTAGCAGTTGCGCTGTCACGATAAGCAACGTGTAAACGGTTCTGCTCAGACCAAACAACTTGGTCAGAAGTCATTGGCATTTCTGCTCCCACCATTCGGAGGAAACCAGAAATTGTACGATTACCATATCTTTCTACTTCTGCTTCATAGATTTCTGGTAAGTATTGTTGGCTAAAATCATTTGTACCATCGGTAAAATCTAGCCAGTTTGTTGATGTCAACGTCTTTTTTTGCGTTGGCAACAAACTATAATCTGCGGGCGTTAGTGCCATAATTTTGAAATTTTAGTTTTTATTTCGAATTTTTAATTTAGAACTGTCCACGCCATCTATAGCTTTAACTTTAAACCCAGCTACAAAAACATTTTCAGGTGACTGCCTTCCAGGTTCGTTGGAAATATTCTTTGAAGATTTCTCAACTTGCTTTATTGCGTCAGCCTTACCTTGTTCATAGAAGTGAGTTGCAAGCGTATCTATATTAGTCGCGGCATACAAAGCCTTGTGATACTCTTTCAAATTCTTAACATTGCCTTTATCGTCGAGAAACTTTCCCAACACTTTGTTAAGATCAGATTGATTATCTGCAACGTTAGAAGGTTCTTTTAAACCGTACCTAAATTTCTTTTCACCAACATTGAAATCAAAACCTTTGAAATCATTAGTAAAAAGTTCTTTAGTCTTAGTTTTAAATCCCTCGTTTCGCTTAAGACTTTCTTCTTTTTCTTGGTTATAGCGATTAAAAAAATCAACTGCTTTTTTCTGCTCATTTGTAACGGTAGGTCTACTTTTAATTTCTTCATAGTACTTAGACTTTAAGCTATCAAGAAATTTTCGAGCTTTAGCAACTTCTTCTTTTTTCGCTAATTTCTTTTTTCTAATATCTCTTTCTTCGTCCAAATCAGAATCGTACGAAAAATTTTCTTCAATTAGAAAGTTAACCTCTTCTCCATCGAGATGAGATTTTGTATTTTTATAATACTCTTTTAACAGAGTATCTTCATCTACTTTTGAATAGTCGGCGTTTAGCCTACTGTAATCTTCTATGGTGCCACCAGTTTCATTTATAAACTTAACTAGGCTATCTACGCCTTCTGGCAATTCAACTTCAGGAACAACAGGTGAAGGTGGCTCAGCAACTTTTTCAGTTTCTTTTGTTTCTTCCGCTTCTTCTTCTTTAACTTCTGTTAAAACTGAATCAGCATCTGCTGGTTGTTCTACTTCTTCTTCTTTGGCTTCTTCGCGTACTTCTTGCAGTCCCATTTCGGCTTCTTTCCCGCCTTCTTCGCTTCCGCTGCTGCTGCGTAGCACGCCATCATTTGTTTCTTGTTCTTGAACGGCACCTTCTTCTTCTTTTATAGGTTGTTTTGATAAATCAACTTTTATTACTTCGTCCGCTCGCTTTTCAGCAAACTTCCGAAGATCTACTTTAACATCTGACATAATAATATATAATTAATAAATAAAAAAATTATCTTGGTTCAAACTGCTCTAAACCAAAACCGCCTAAAGAATCGTTTCCAGAGGATTCGAAATTTTTAGGTAATGTATTGTTTTTTCTTTGGTCAATCAATTCACTCTGCTGAGTTGCCTGAAGCTTTGTTCTTTGATCTTTCCTGTCTTCTATTTCTTGTTCTTTAGCTCCTTCAGAATTAGCTCTTACTTGCGCTAACTGTATGTTGAAGTTAAACTCAGTCTGCATAAGCTCTCGTTTTATTTGAGCTTCGGTTTGCATTCTCTCTATTTCGAACTGCGACTTAGCTTTTTCAATGTTAACCTTCTCTTCCGTTAACGCTTGCTGCTTTTGCACTTCGGCCATCGCAGCTTTTTCAGATGCTTCAGCATTTGCTTGGGCTTGCAATTGTATATTAGCTTGCTTTTGCTGTTGCTCTCTTTGTATTTTCTTTTTACGCTTTTGTTTTAATAACTGGTTAGCCAGCTTTATATTATTTATTTGGCGTAAGTCTATGGCATCTTCAAGATCAATACCACCTGTTTTTAAAGCTACTTGTATGTTTTGCTCTAGTTGTGCTTTTTCTTCTTCTTCTGGCTCAACCTGTAAGTATATGCCAAAGTCATATAAATGCAATTCTGATACTTCTTCAAGAGTACCTACGTTGTAAGAACTTATAGCATTTTGCAAAGACGTATTAGTTAAAGCGAACTCAATAGAATCCGCAATTCTTAATGATACGTTTTCGGCTAGTTTGGCGGTCAAATATAAACACGACTGTAATATATGTCTAGTCGCAACATTTGACGCATTAGCGGCTAGTTTCTGCAGTCCTACAAGCATGTCTTCTTTAGGCTGGCTACCGTCACGAGCTTCGTTAAGCCCCGTAACGTCTCTAATCATTTGTAAATAATACTGATAAGTATTAATTAATGAACCTATTTTAGCTTGTCCTCCAGAAGATTGCAATTCTTGTATAGGAACTTTGCCTCTATTAGGATCGCCATCTTGGGTTAAAGACCTTCCCAGAATGCTACCAGTCTGAAAGTACATGTTTAATGCTTCTTGGGGATTATAACTTGTACCATTACCAAGGTCAACTTCCGCTAATCCGTCAACATCTAAGTAAACCCCGTCTGGAACTATCCTAGACATAACCTGCTGAAGCTTTAGATTTGTAATATTTATCATATCTGCAAATCCGGTTATTCTATTTACCATAGAATCTATGCGACCTTTATACATTCTAGGCGCTGAAATCGCATAATTCATATTTACACGTGTTGTATCAGACTTAGGCCTAGTCATGTTTTCTGATAGCTTCCATTCCAGCATGTTATCATACCCTAAAATTTTAGCACCAGTATAAAGCGTTTCTATTGATCTTGATACTCTTTTAAAATTATCGTTTTCAGGCGGATTAAAAGTATCGTCTTTTTCTATAACTTTTTCAAGACCAAATGGCCCTTTTTTTAATTTAAAAACTTGATTCGTATAAGTTTTGTATTCAAAAAATAAAACGGCTATAGTATCATTATTATACTCTTGCCATCCCATTAAATATTGATTAGACCCTTGATATTTTTGTATTTGCTCTAATTCATCATCAGTTAAATAAGGAAACTGCTTTTTTATTTCCGACAAATACATAAGCTTAACTTCGCCTACATAATAAAGATCTTCGAAGTTTGGATCCTCAGTATATGACCAAACCATTTTGGCGGGGTCGCAATATTCTAAAGTAACTCCATTAGATTTATTCCAGCTTGTTTTAGAGGCGGCAATACCTAAAACAGCTAAATCATAAACTAACCTACGTTTTATTAGCTCATATTTATTTTTATCAAATACGTTGGATATAAGTTCTTCTTCAGCTATTTCTATAGAAGGCTTATACTCTAACTGCATATGGAGGGATACTTCTTCTTTTGTTTCAGGCAAGTCTATATTAGACGGCGAATTAAATAAGTTCATGCCTGTTGCGGCTCTAATAGATTCCAGTTCATCTTTTATAGCCATATCACGCATTAAGTTTGCTGCGTAATTAGTCCGCTTTTTAATAGATTCAGGATCTTGAGAAAAAGCTTTTACTTCATATTTTTTTTCAGCAATGCCGTTTACTAAAATGTCTACAAACTTAGAAACAACAGGCACCGGCTTCCAATCTAAATTTAAATAAGAAAGATCACCATTTATAGACAGCTCATCTTTATACTTTTGTGTAGACTGTTCTCCGCGAGCATATAATCTAAGATTATGAAAGCTTGTCCAGTTAGAAAAAAATCTATTACCATTTGATCTAGTACTCCCAAACCATTCGCCCTCTATAGCTCTACCAACTTGGTATCCATAATCTAGCGTGGCCTTTTCGGCATCACTAACCACTTGGTCTGGAAATGCGCTATTAGGATTAGTATTTATTTTATTCATTTTTATTTTTTAATCAACTATTTTAGATACTACGCCTGAGTTATCATATTTTTTAAAACCTAAGCTAATGTTTTTTCTTACAACTTTATTTACTGGTGCGTACATATTTTTATTACATGCCATTATAGCTAAGCCAGAACTTATGGCCGCATCAAATTTAGTTCTATTATTTATATCAAACCTAGCCCACTCATTTAATGTTTTATCGAAGTACATATCTCCGTATTCGCCTTCGCCAACTAAACCTACAGCTTCATTTATATAAGACTCTATTGCAGCCGCGTGTGCTTGCTTAATATCTTCACTAGAATTTGGTATGCCGCCAATTTCTTTTTCTGTTACTGAAAGTTTGTTCCAAATTTTATCTGGCCTTGTCATTGAAAAACCTCTGTAACCTCTTCGTTTTAAGTAGTATAAAAGTCTTGGTTTATTGTTTTCTGCCAATATAGGCATCCCATAAAAAACACAAGCCATCAATACGTCTTCAAAAAATATTTCCGCGGTTTGTGGTCTAGCTATATATTCTAAAAAAAAGTGTTCTGGTGGGGCATCTTCCATAGAAAACTTTGTTTTCCCATGCAAGGATCCCTTAGAACCTTTACCCCCTACTGTTCCAGATATATCGTAAGGGTCACATCCAAACGCACCCATGTGCTCATTGCCTGGGTATTTTACACCGTTTTTAATTATATACCTATTTTGTAAGTTTACATCAGGAACCCAAGATATTAAAAACCTCCCGTCTTTATTTGGAATAAATATAACTTTTGTGTCTTTTATTCCGTTTTCCCATTGAAAAGAACCTTTACTTAATACTTGCGTTGTTTCTAAGTTTTGGTTATAATCAATTTGTTCATATATTTTTTGTAAATTAAATATAGATTTTTTAGCCTCATCCCTAAACGCATGTTCTTCTGTTCTAGGAAACTGACGGTAAAATTCATTTAAAGCATCTTGATCTTCTTTTAATCCTTCTGCTTCATTATTCCAATATTCAATTATACCTATTCTTATTTTTTCATTGTGAAAGCCAACTACTGGAGTTTCCGGTGTTTCAAATACAGGCATGCCGTACTTATCCATAAACCCTTCATAATTCCATTCCATTGGTATAAACAAACTATATAACCCAGATTTAGTTTGCCCATTTTTATCTCTTTTTTCTACGTTAGAATCGTTATATAGTTTTCTAAAATTTTCACCCCCTTTGTCTAAAGCGTTCGATGTACTCCCCATCATACACTTACCTACAACTCTACCACCTAATCTTAATGTTGTTTTTGTTACCCTCCAATTATTTAAAATGTTTTCAGGCCTTTCCCATTTACCAGATTCATCGTGAACTAAAAGCATTAGCTTTTCTCCATCATAAGAGTTGTCAGCTGTATTCTTCCAGTCTATAGTGGTATCCAACCCCTGTAGCTCTTCTTGCTCGTTTTTAAACTCTATTTTTTTTCTTGTTAGTCTAGAAGCAGGAACCCTAAAAGCCAGTTCAGTTTTAGGCCTGTCCATACCATCTTGAATGGGTTTAAAGAAAAATGGATAGTTTATAGTTATAGGAACTACTTTATCCGTAAATAGTTTTTTAGCATCAGGGCCAGTTTTAGAAAGCACTCCAAATCTTTTATCACTTGAAATAGTAGCTAAGTTAACTATTTCATTAGCTGCCATAAAAGAAAAACCAGAACGCCTATTCTTTAAGTAGCACATTCCGTAACATCGATCATCCGCTTTGCATGCTTCCCAGAATATAAAAAATAGCCTGTTTGACTCTCGAAACTCAGCTTCTCCGACATCTATTTTAGTCCATTGGAGATACATATAATGGCTACCCGTTAAATAAGTATTTACTCCGTTATTTTTAAACCAAAACCCATTATCCCTGTATTCAAATTCTTTGTCAATATAACTGTGATATTTCTCTTTGAACTCTTCTGGATAATCTCTCCAATCAAATATTGTTTTTATTCTATCTAGTTCTTTCGGCTTTTCTAATCTTCCCCAATATTGATCTGCCTTTTTGTTAGATCTTTGGTACACATGTTTTGCTTTCGGCAAAGCTATTTTTAATCCTTGTATTTCATACACTTCACCTATTTCTCCGGTTCGACTTATAATAACTATGTCGTACTCTTCATTGTAGCCGTATTCCCACTTTTTATATTTATTAAACCTATCAAGTTTTGATTTCTTAATAGGCTCTATTATTTTATATAAAGTTTGTTCGTACATTACTTCTTAGATCTTCTTTCGGCAAACCCTTTAAAAGACTTTTCTTCTTTTGTTTTTTCTACAGGCTTTTCCGTTAAAGCCAAATCTTCTTCTTCGATCCGCTTTAATATTTCAAAAGCATCAAATATTGCAAGCTTTTTAGTAGCCGCCGCATTCTTTAATCTATCCGCTGATATATCTTCTCCACTATCCACTATAGCTTCTTCTGCTACTTTGATAAGCTCATTAACAGCTTTGCGCCCAGCTTGGATTATATTCTTTCTCGTTTCTTTGGTTTCCATAACTAAGAACTATATTATTTGATTTCATACAATATAGTAGCATGCCATTAAAAACAAACTCAAATTCAGAGTCCGGGGTAAAGCAAACTACTGATCCTTCTGGTATACTTAATTCTTTATTAGGGTATTTAAGTATGCCATGAAGTTTTTTTTCATTATCGTTATCTAGATAATTATCCGATCTAATAGGCTGAACAAAACAATAACCGTGAAGAGCTTGCCAAAATTCTATGCTATCTTCATTTGCAGCGGGTTTGCGGGCGTATATTTGGTCGGGAGCAACAGCGTACATATCATCAAACATGTAGCTTCTACCGTTTTTTTCTTTACCTCTTATGTCGTAAAATCTTCTAAAAACATTATGATGAACTATAACTTTGTCATTAACCTGTATATCTGTTTCAATACACCTAGGTATCGCTAACACTACAGCTTCTCTATTAACGTTTTGGAAAGCCTCTATTTTTGTATTAGTTACAAAATCAACTCCAGCTATTTTTTTAGAATTATTATATCTAGCGTTTCCGACCGGCCTAACTATAAAGTCGTTTAAACTTTGCATTAATAATTTAAATCGTATTCTACTGATATAGACATATTCTGATTAAACTTTTTCCAAGGAAGCACCTCATCTTCTTTTTGTATAAATATAACATAAGATTTTTCTTTTTCATCAAATATTATATTGCATATTTCATGGCCACCATATACTTGCTGGTTTAAAGAATAATGCATTGCATCGTTTTTATAGTCAGAACCTATGCTTATTTTTCTTATTATACTATTAACTTTCATTTTCTGTAATGGTATAAGAACCATCTGACAAGTCAATACTGATAGAACCATATTTTTCTTCTAATTCTTTTCGAGTATTATTTGAGTCTTCAAGTATAATTGAATACGAATTTACTAATTTATTTTTTTGCACCTCTAATGCTGCTATTTGCTTAGATATGGCATCTATTTGTCTCGCTTGATTTAATATTATGTCAAGCTCTTCTTTTTCTATTTTCATTTAATTAAATTATAATATAGATTGTTTGTTAAAATTCTTCTTCAATAAACCAATCGCTAGTTAATTCTACAAATCCTGAGCAATACTTAGAAGTTACAGAGTCTTGGGGTATGTAATATTTATCTTGTGTAGGGTGCTTATATAAGTAATAATCGCCTAAATAACTAGTGCATACATACCCGTTGTCTGAACTTTTTGGTATTCCCTCACCTTCCATTATTTCATCGTGGATAGAGTCAAACTCTTGCAACGAAACTATTTTACCATTCATTAGTATATAGCGTATTTTACATTTGTATAATTAAAAACATCTTCAATTTCGTCAGTGGTTAGGACTTTATCGTAAACAATAAACTCAGCAATATCAAAATCTGAATATCTTCCGCCAAGCCCTATAGAATAACCTAAACCAATTTCGGTAATAGTATCTGAAGCCCAAGACGAAACAGTAAAAACTGAACCGTTATTTGTTCTTTTTCTAAGGGTTGTACCATCAAATTGATACATAAAAGTATATGTATTATTTATAGGGGTATTTAAAATATTGCTTTTGCCCCCGTTCCTTAATATTCCGTTTACATTACCTCCTGTACCATAAAACAATCTTTTGCTATTTGTTACGTTGGAAGTAATAACAGTATCCCCGTTTAATGCAATACTGTTTACATAAAAAGTTATAAATGTAGTAGTATCGGTTAATGAACTAGATAAGGCGCCACTTCTAAGAAAATGTGAAGTACCGTTGAAGTCTACCGAAGGTTTACTGTTAAAGTCCCCGTTTGATGCCGTGTATACTGGTTGATTAGCCCCCGACGCCTGAACTAAGTTATTTCCGTTTGTGCCTTGGTCAGTCCACTGCGATACACTACCGCCAGACTCGACTACCCCTTCATCGGCTTTTAACCAAAGAAACGGCTCTAAGTCTGCGGGTGAAAATACAGGTGTAATAAACTGTGCCCCGCCTATAGTTAGGTTTAAACCCGCGCCTAAGCCCATGTTATTTTACAGCTATGATTTCGGTTGCTGTTGTGTTTGTTGCAAGCACAAAGTCTACCGTTACTGGTAAAAAACTTCCACCAGGTACGTTTTTAAATGTAACAGCACCACTTCTTTTTCCAGCCATTATGACGGAAACATCACCAACAACCCCTACATAAAGTATAGAGCCATTAAGATTAGTTGCCGCTGATATAGTATCTGAAGGTGTGCAAGTAGCAGCTTCTGTAGCAAAGTCTGGTTGATTTAAAAATTGTCCCATTTTATATATTATATTTTTTTGATCCGTGTTTTGTATTTGATTTAGCGTAGGCTTCTTTTTCCCATTCGGTATTTTTGCCTTCCCTAACCATTCTTAAATTCTTATTAAACTTTCTGCCTTTCCAATAAATATTGCCGTCATCGTAAGTTAAATCTCCTCTGCGGATTTGATCTACATGTACTTTTTCGTGTTCACACACTTCTTCTACAAACTTTGGGTCTAGCTTTGAGTTTATAGTCATAGTACCAGATTTATTCGCTTCGCCAAGTATACCAGGGCCAAGATCTTTAAATAAAACAGATGGACCGTTTAAATTATAAGGGGGCTCGCTTAATTTAAAAGCCATTTAGTCTTTTTCTTTTTTTTGACCCATTTTACTAATAATTGCTGGAATAGCAGCTTTAATAGCCATAACCGCGAGCGGCGCAAGCTTAGGCCCACCTTTACCATACATTGCAGGCTTTTTGTCGCCGTACATTTTAGCTGAAGCTTTATCATCAATAGGCATATACTCTAAATCTGCGCTCATTCGGATAGGGCTACAGTGCTTTGACATAAAAGTGCCCCCGCTTTTCATCATAATGCCGGCTCTGTCATCAATAGGCATATCCTGCATTAAGTTTTTTCTTTCTTGCTTTTTAGACTCTTTCATTTTATTTAGTTTTTGTCATATGCTTATGAATAGGGTGCTTCCCCTTCTTTTCTTGGTCAAACCTATGCAGCTGGCCTTTAGCATCATAAATTAATTCACGATCATGAATCATTGTTTCTTTAGCGCCTTTGTCGCCTTTTTTATATCTTTTGTCAGCTCTGTGAAGTTGACCTTTTGCATCATAGATTAACTCTCTATCATGCATCATGTGTTTGTCGTACTTATTCATACTTTTTTTATTTATTAATATTTACCCCTAACGCCTTTAGGCGAAGATTTTGTAGAACCACCTTTACCGGCCCAAAGTTTTTTACATGACCAGTATCTTGCGGTTAGCTTATCATTTGCAGTACTGCACTTGTGCCTAGCCTTAAAGCTTTTACGCGCCGCAGCGCTATAATTGTGGCCGTAACCTTTTTGGCCAAAGTGAATTAACTTTTCTTTGCCGTTGGCGCAAGCCTTCACCATCATTTTTTTATTAGCCTTTGTCGATCTGCGAGGCTTATTACAAGACATTTTAGATTTGTCTACCCTAGTGGCCATATTGATTTTTTTAAAATTTTAAACAAAGCAGCTATTGCGATAGCAGCTATAATTAAAAAAGTAAGACCCGCAATTATCCGTCTTACATTTTTACCTAGTTGTTCTATTATACTTTGTTTTCTTACTACTATTCGTTCAACAGGTATTTCAACCGTGCGTACAATTGTGTCACTTTTACATTCGCCTTCAATATATGTTGTATCACCAACCCTAATATACTTAATTCTAAGTTTATCCTTATAAATATAAGTTGTATCCGAAGTCGTATCAATAAATGCTGTATCATGTTTTATTGCCGGAATAACCATGCTGAAAGTATCTTTTATAGTATCATGCTTTAAAAGATCAGGGTACATGATAGTTAACTTTTCAATTTTTCTTTCCGCTCTACGTTTCTTTTTTTCTAGCCTTTGTTCTAAAGTGCAAGAATTAAATAATAGACTTATTAAGAGTAAATAGAATAAACTGTTTTTCCTTTTACTTTTTTGCATCTCAATATTTGATTTCTATTTTCTCTTGCTTTATAGGAAACATGAACCCAATCAGGGTTGTCTTCATTACCGTATTCCCATATCATTTGGTCAAAGTCTAAGTTGTCTTTTATGAAGTTAAACATGTCCGCGTTCGACATATACCCAAAAGTATCATCAATGTCCATAGCCGCTCCATTTATAGCGCAATGCTGAGAAGTGGAAGAGCCCCCAATGGCTCTGTTAAGTTCCGGGCTTCTGAACAAACTATTTATAGCTATAGGGCCTCCCACATGCTCTCTAAGAGGCTCAAAAACTTTTTGGCATAGCAGCTTAATGTTTTCCATTTGCTCGCCGCTGGGTATATTTTCTATACCTTTCCTAATGGCGGTATTACTTTTTGTTGCCTCCTTATAAGAAACATGCTCAGTCACCTTCATTTATTTCTTCTTTTTAATGGTTATCCATTTATGTACGGTGTACCCTATGGTCACAGACAGTAAGATTATCTTTAAAGACATCTCTAAGCTGCTAAAAGATATACCAAGAGTTAGCATATTAATTAACACAATTTTTATTTCGTTATACATCAACCTGAGTATTGTCATTATTATTTTTGTTCCGTATCACTTTTCTTACCGAAAATCTGACCAGCTTCGGCAATACCAAAAGCACCAAGTGTTACTATAACGAATGAATTAAATATTACATCGCTGTGTACTAACTCTTTACCGTATATACCAGTAGTGATGTCAACAGCAGCAAATATTGTCATCACCGCAAATGATAGAAAACCAACGATGTTCTTTTCGTTGTACCTGTTCCTTGTTCTAAATATATCCCAGAAAGACATACTAAAAACCTTTAGCTCGTTCGGTTATAGGACCCATCTTGCATGGTGGCTGATTCTTGGCTAAAAGCTTAATACCCTTAATACCGTTACTATCACCCTTTTCTGTTGGGAACTCACTCATATCTAGTGGCCCGTCCCATACTGAATTTATACCTAAATCTTTTCTCATTTTGTAGTTATTTATTTTTTAAAAACCTCTTGATTCTCCAGAGCCGTAAAGGTCTGCATACACATCGGTCATTCCGTCACTTCTATTAGAAACAGGATTTACACCCGTTATTTTTTGAATTTTACGCTTTTGCGTATCAAACAACCCTTCATTTTGCTGTCTAAAATACTCAGCCTGTGCTGGATTAACATTACCAGAACTAACTTCTCTAGCCTGTCTCTTTAACTCCTCTTCCTGTGGGTTAACCACTGGTGTTTCTGGAACTGGAGGTGGTGGAGGTGGTGGCGGTGGTGTTATTACTTGATTTCTGCTATCCCTTCTTTCCTGTCTTCTATCCCTCCTATCTTGCCTTCTTTCTTGCCTTTTTTCTTTCCTGTTTGCTATTCTTTCTTGGCTTGCATCCGTTGCACGAAGAGAACCAACAGTTCCACCAACAGTTGCTCCAACAGGAACTGAAAGACCCATAGTAAAAGGAGCTAACGCAAGACCAATACCTGTTCCAATGGCCGCACCTTTAGCACCTCCCTTAACAACATCACCAAAAGCATTAGGTCCTTCAACCTTTTTATTTTTTTTCATTAGTCCCTCCTCATTTTTCTAGGTCCAGAACTATATCTTTTTGCTCTATTCAATGCCCTGTCTATACCCATCATGTTCGCACCATCCCCGTCTGAGCCATAACCCATTTCCTCAAGTCTCTCCATTCTAGCCTTTCCAGGACCTCTCAACTTACCAGCAGCTTCTCTTGACTTTAGTCTAGCTAATTTTTTCTCTTGTCTGGTCTCAAACTTACCAGCCCTCTTTTCCTGGTTGTATTTCATTTTCTTTTCCCTATACTCTAGTCTAGCTAGTTGAGCAGAGTGGCCTCTTTCCTTTGCTATTCCTTTTCTTATATCTATTTCATCCTGACTTGGTAACAGGGTTCTAATAGGGTATTTCTGCATATTAGATGAGCCGTAGTTTGTCTGCAATCCGTTAGCCCCAGTGCTTGTATCCAATGAAGCAGAGCTGTTGTACATGTTTGTGATATCCAAACTTGGGTCAACACCTCCTACATATTTTTTGTTATTTGCCATCTTTAAGTTCTCTTGTAATATATATTACCTGTTTTTATCATTATTCGCAGAAATAATTGATTTAGATAAAACTTTATCCATATAACTCCTACCTAACATAATCTTATTATGAGTGCTGGTGGGTAAATCTTCGTACCCAAGCATTAT
>WLWF01001027.1_pt1 | contig 24910 bp, 12 predicted proteins | sample 6718331 | NCBI WGS metagenome assembly WLWF01 (sample SAMN12718692, study PRJNA515312) | sponge metagenome | isolation source: marine sponge | host: Mycale hentscheli | place: New Zealand: South Island, Marlborough, Capsize Point | collected 2003-05-01
ACTTTGAAAGACCATTTATAGGTATACTAAAGTACAAAGATAAAAGTCTACTAGAAGTAAAAGAAAACGACTTGATAGGTTTTAAACCAGGTATGGAGTATGAGTTTATTATAGATAACGAAAAATTGTACAGAGTACCAAGCAATCAAATCACAATTAAATATGAATATCAAGGAGACGAAGAAGAGTATAATCCAAGCTGGGCACAGGGCTGTTGAAGAGTTAATAAAAGTAGCTAAAGAAGCTATAGTAGATTCAGGAGATGATATTACTGCAGATAGATTAAAAAATGCAGCGGCTACTAAAAAGTTAGCTATATTTGATGCATTTGAAATACTCAGCAGAATACAAGACGAAGAAAACTTATTAAATAACAAGCCTAAAGAAGAAAAGCAACAAGAAGCTTTTAAAGGCTTCGCTGAAAGGAGGTCTAAGTAATGTACGAGCAAACATTATACAGGATAGAAACACCTATAAAGCTAAATACGTTGAAAAGACTAAACAAGTCTAGAAAATGGGAGTATGGCTACAACAAAGAACAAGACGTAGTAGTTATAAGTAAAACTGGTCAAATAGGAGAAATATACAATATACAAGGCTTAAAAATAGCGCTACCCAAAGAGCCAAAGAATTTAAGTAGAAAAAACGACAAGTGGATTCCTGAGGAATACCCAAAAGAATTAAAGCAAATAAAAAGCATATTTGATTGGCGTAATTATCCTGAGCAGTTCAAAGAAAAATGGGAGCCATATATAGATGAACAATTCAAAAGAAGAGAAGAAGGCCATTGGTTCAATAATAAGGGCCTGGGTACTTACATTACTGGTACTCACTTTATGTACCTGCAGCATACCAAAATTGACGTTGGGAGGCCAGACTTTAGAGAAGCAAACAGATTATTCTTTATATTCTGGGAGGCTTGCAAAGCAGACAAAAGGTGCTATGGAATGTGCTATCTTAAAAACCGTAGATCAGGATTTTCATTTATGTCCTCAGCTGAGACAGTTAACCTTGCAACGATATCCTCGGATGCACGGTTTGGAATATTGTCCAAATCTGGAGCCGATGCTAAGAAGATGTTCACGGATAAAGTCGTACCCATCTCAGTTAACTACCCTTTCTTCTTTAAACCTATCCAAGACGGTATGGACCGGCCAAAAACGGAGCTTGCGTACAGAATTCCAGCGTCTCGTCTTACAAGAAAGTCAATACAAAACAAGCAAGACCAAGAGTTACTAGAAGGACTAGATACTACTATTGACTGGAAAAACACTGGTGATAACTCTTATGATGGTGAAAAATTAAAATTACTAGTTCATGATGAGTCCGGTAAATGGGATAAACCTGATAACATAAAAAACAATTGGCGAGTAACAAAGACATGTTTAAGATTAGGTAGTAGAATTATAGGTAAGTGTATGATGGGGTCAACATCTAACGCTTTAGATAAGGGAGGAGAAAACTTTAAAAAACTATATAACGATTCTAATGTTACTAAAAGAAATAGAAATGGACAAACTAAGTCAGGATTATATTCTTTGTTCATACCTATGGAATGGAATTACGAAGGATTCATTGATGATTTTGGAATGCCTGTCTTCGACACGCCATCAAGAGACTGCTTTGGACCTCATGGAGATATCATTGAGCAAGGCGTTATTGAGCACTGGGAAAACGAAGCGGCCGGCTTAAAAGATGATCAAGATGCTTTAAATGAATTTTACAGACAGTTTCCAAGAACTGAAGAACATGCTTTTAGAGACGAAACTAAAAATAGTTTATTTAACTTAGTTAAAATATACGAACAAATAGATTATAATGAAGATCTTAGAAATACTAGTGTTGTTACAACTGGTAATTTTCAATGGAGAAACGGTGTTAAGGATTCTATAGTAGAATTCACACCTAATCCCAATGGTAGGTTTAAGGTTTCTTGGGTTCCAGAATATAAGCTTCAAAATAGTTATATAACTAAAAATGGCTATAAATATCCAGGTAATGAGCATATAGGTGCATTTGGTTGTGATAGTTATGATATATCCGGAACGGTTGGTGGTAGAGGATCTAACGGTGCCTTACATGGGTTAACAAAGTTTAACATGGAAAATGCTCCATCAAACTCTTTTTTCTTGCAGTATATATCAAGACCTCCTACTGCTGAAATATTTTTTGAAGATGTTTTGATGGCTTTAGTTTTTTATGGAATGCCTATATTAGCTGAAAACAATAAACCTAGACTTTTATATTATTTAAAAAGAAGAGGGTATAGAGGTTACAGTATGAACAGACCTGATAAGCTGTGGACAAAACTGTCTGTAGCAGAAAAAGAAATAGGTGGAATACCAAACTCAAGTGAAGATATAAAACAAGCACACGCTGCCGCTATAGAATCTTATATAGATCAATATGTAGGCTTAAGCAAAGAAGGAGACTACGGTTCAATGTATTTTCAAGAAACTTTAAATGATTGGGCTAAGTTTGATATAAATAAAAGAACAAATTTTGATGCATCTATTAGCTCAGGATTAGCAATAATGGCTTGTAATAGAAATCTATATAGGCCAAACCCAGAAAGTAAAAAACAAAAACTAAACATAAGTATTTCCAGATATAAAAACACTGGTAGTACGTCTGAAATAATAAAGTAAAATATGGCTGAGTCAGTTGTAAAAGGTTTTTTCCCTAGTCAAGTAGCTAGTGACCAAGAAAAGATGTCACTAGAGTATGGGCTTAGAGTTGGTAGAGCTATTCAAGAAGAATGGTTTAAATCTGATTCAGGTGATACTAGGTACAAGAGTAATCAAAATACATTTCATAGATTAAGGCTTTACTCTAGAGGAGAGCAGTCGATACAAAAATATAAAGATGAATTATCTATAAATGGTGATTTATCTTATTTAAATTTAGACTGGAAGCCAGTACCTATAATACCTAAGTTTGTAGATATCGTTGTAAATGGTATATCAGATAGAGCTTTCGATATAAAGGCATACTCTCAAGATCCATACGGTATAGGCAAAAGAACTGCTTTTATGGAAAGCGTTATACGTGACATGCAGACAAGAGAATTAAATGATTTTGTTGAAAGTGAGTTTGGTATAAATCTATATGAAAATCAAAAAGAAATTTTGCCAGAAACTAGAGAGGAGTTAGAGCTACATATGCAACTTTCTTACAAGCAACAAATTGAGTTGGCTGAAGAGCAAGCCATAAACGTTTTGCTAGAAGGTAATAAATACGATTTAACTAAAAAAAGATTTTACTACGATATAGCTACTATAGGTATAGGTTGTGTTAAAAACAGATTTTCAAAGTCAGAAGGCGTTGTTATAGAATATTGCGATCCTGCTCAAATGGTTTGGTCTTATACTGATTCACCGTATTTTGATGATATTTACTACGTTGGTGAAGTTAAGTCTGTACACATAAATGAGTTGAAAAAACAATTTCCTGAATTAACTGAAGAGGATTTAGAGTCTATATCTAAACAAGGTTATCAGAGTAGAGGATTTTACGATAGAAGTATAACAAACTACGACGAATCAGATTCTAATACTGTTCAAGTGTTGTACTTCAACTATAAAACCTACATGAACGAGGTTTATAAGGTTAAAGAAACATCTACAGGAGCTTCAAAGGTAATCGTTAGAGATGACCAATTTAATCCGCCAGTAGAAATGTTGGAAGAACAGTTTGGAAAACTCTCTAGGTCTCTAGAGGTACTCTACGAGGGTGTATTGATACTAGGCACTGATAAGCTATTAAAATGGGAAATGGCTAAGAATATGATGAGGCCTAAAAGTGACAACTCTAAAGTTCTTATGAATTACAGTATTGTTGCGCCTAGAATGTATAAGGGTAGAATAGAATCTTTAGTCAGTAGAATAACTGGTTTCGCAGATATGATACAGCTTACTCATTTAAAGTTACAGCAAGTTTTATCAAGGATGGTTCCTGATGGAGTTTATTTAGATGCTGATGGTTTAGCTGAAATAGATTTAGGTAACGGAACAAATTATAATCCGCAAGAAGCATTGAATATGTTTTTTCAAACTGGTTCTGTAATTGGTAGATCGTTTACTCAAGATGGCGATATGAATCCAGGTAAAGTACCTATTCAAGAAATAACATCTGGCAGTGGAGGTAATAAATTACAAGCGCTTATAAGTACTTACAACTATTATCTACAAATGATAAGAGATGTAACTGGTTTAAACGAGGCTAGAGATGGTAGTATGCCTGACTCAAAGTCTCTTGTAGGAATACAAAAAATAGCTGCTGCTAATTCAAACACAGCTACTAGACATATACTTGACGGTGGTTTATACTTAACGGCTTCACTAGCTGAGTGTCTTTCACTAAGAATATCTGATATAATAGAATATTCTCCTACTAAGCAAGCATTTATACAAAAAATAGGTGCAGCAAACGTGGGTACGTTAAAAGAGATGGAGAATATACATTTATATGATTTTGGTATATTCATAGAATTAACTCCTGACGAAGAAGAAAAAGCATTATTAGAGAACAATATACAGACAGCTTTATCTGCTGGTCTTATAGATTTAGACGATGCTATAGATATAAGAGAAGTTAGGAGTATTAAGTTAGCTAATCAGCTTTTAAAGTTACGTAGAAAGAAAAAGTTAGAAAGAGATCAAATGATGCAGCAGCAAAATATACAAGCGCAAGCACAAGCAAACGCTCAAGCGCAACAAGTAGCTGCTCAAGCTGAAGTTCAAAAAAACCAAGCCCTTACAGCTCAAAAAGCAGAATTAGAGCAGTTAAAAGGCCAAATGGATCTACAAAAACTTAAAGCAGAAGTAGAAGCTAAGAAAGAACTTATGGCTCAAGAGTTTAATTACAACATGCAGTTAAAAGGTATTGAAGTTGATGGCCAAAAATCAAAAGAGTCAGAAAAAGAAGATAGAAAAGACAACAGAACAAAGCTGCAAGCATCTCAGCAAAGTGAATTAATAGAGCAGAGGCAAAATAATTTACCATCTAAAAACTTTGAATCCTCAGGTAATGATGTTTTATCTAGTGGATTTAATTTAGGTTCTTTCGAACCGAGGTGATAATACTAATAAATAATTATATAATATTTTATCATGGAAGAAAATGAAAAAAACGAAGCGGCAGAAATCGCTAAAGTTGAAACAAATGAAAGTAACCCTGTATCACAAAGTGAAGACGGAGTTATAAAAGTAAATTTAGACGAATTAAACAAACCACGAGAAGATGCCATTCAAGAGCAAAGCGCAGACGCAAGCAATGATACTGTCAAGCAACCCAAAAACGAAGAAAGTAGCGAAGAAGTGGTTGAAGAAGTACGGGTCGACACCGATCAAAATGAAGAGCAACCCGTTCTTGAAGAGATAATTGAAGAAGAAGAAGTACAAGAGCAAACTGAGCAGCTAACAGAAGATGTGGCTGAAGCAATTGCAGAGCAAAAAGAAACAGGTGCTAAACTACCTGAGAACATACAAAAGGTTGTTGACTTCATGGAGGAAACAGGTGGCACACTTGACGACTATGTAAAGCTAAATAAAGATTACTCTGAGTTAAACGACTCACAGTTATTAAGAGAGTATTATGAAGCAACAAAACCACATCTAGACAAGTCTGAGATAGACTTTATAATGGAAGAAAGATTTAGTTACGACGAAGACTTAGATGATGAAAGAGATATAAAGAAAAAGAAAATAGCACACAAAGAAGAAGTTGTGAAAGCTAAAGGTTATTTAGATACTTTAAAATCTAAATACTACGAAGAAATTAAAGCTGGATCTAGATTAAACCCTGACCAGCAAAAAGCTGTTGAGTTTTTTAATAGATATAATCAAGATTCAAAACTCGCAGAACAACAATCAAAAACGTTTTTAAATAAAACTGATAAACTATTTAACGAAAACTTCAAAGGTTTTGATTATTCGGTAGGTGATAAAAAATTCAGATTTAAAATTAAAGATGTTCAAGGAGTTAAAAGTACTCAAAGCGACATAAACAATTTTGTCAAGAAGTTCTTGAATGAAAAAAATGAAATGTCTGACGCAGCGGGTTACCATAAGTCCTTATTCTCAGCTATGAACGCTGATGCTGTCGCTAATCATTTTTACGAACAAGGTAAAGCTGATGCAATGAAACAAAGCGTAGCGAATTCTAAAAACATAGATATGTCTCCGAGAGGGAGTCACGAAAAAACAACTATGTCTAACGGATGGAGCATACGAGCAGTGCCTAGTGATAACAAAAGTAGTTCTAGTTTTAAAATTAAAAAAAGATAAATAATTAAAAATTAAAAACTATGGGATTTCCAAGTCCGGGTACAGGTGCCCAATTAAATCACCTAACTCCACGTCCAGTTAAAGGATTATTCGGAGACAACTATATTTCTTTAGGAGATATGGATTTTACTCAGCAATTTTTGCCTGAGGTATATGAAAAAGAAGTTGAAAGATATGGTAATCGTACTATTTCTGGATTCTTAAGAATGGTAGGCGCTGAAATGCCTATGGCTTCTGACCGTGTAGTATGGTCTGAGCAAGGAAGATTACACATTGCTTTTGACGATTGTACAATAGCAACTGGTGGTGGTCAAACTTTAATTACTTTCACTGATGACCCTGCTGGTGTTCAAGGTGCTCAAACAGGTATCCAAAAAGCTAACTTAATAGGTGCTGGATCTACAATTGTAGTTTCTGTTGGTGTTGCTGTTGTGAAAGCTAGAGTAACATCTACAAACGGTGATGCAACTATAACAGTCGCTCCATATGGTGCTGCTGATTTAGACGCATTAGGAACTGGTGCTTTAACTGATGTAAAAGTATTTGTTTATGGTTCTGAGTACAAAAAAGGATCTTCAAACGTAGGTAACTCTATCGATGCTAAATTTACTCAATTTAACAACAAGCCAATTATCCTTAGAGATAAGTATAGTGTAAATGGTTCTGACGTTGCTCAAATTGGATGGGTTGAAGTAACTACTGAGTCTGGAACTTCTGGATATTTATGGTACTTAAAGTCTGAGCACGAAGCTCGTATTCGTTTTGAAGATCAACTAGAGATGAGTATGGTTGAAGCTGTTAAAGATGAAGGTAACTTAGCTGGTTCAGCTGGTGCTGGAGGATTTGAAGGTTCTGAAGGTTTATTCGCTGCTATCGAAGATAGAGGGTTAGTTTATAACGATCCTGACTTTGGTGCTGCTGGTGGAGCTGGACTTGATGAATTTGATGCTATTTTGGCTGAACTAGACAAGCAAGGTGCTATTGAAGAAAATATGCTTTTCTTAGATAGAACTACTTCTTTGTCTATTGACAACATGCTAGCTGCTCAAAATTCTTATGGAACTGGTGGTACATCTTACGGTGTGTTTGATAATTCTGAAGATATGGCTATAAACTTAGGTTTCTCTGGTTTCCGTCGTGGATCTTATGATTTCTACAAGACTGACTGGAAATACTTAAACGATTCTACTACTCGTGGATTAGTTGCTGATATTGAAGGTGTTGTTGTTCCTGCTGGAACTTCTACAGTTTACGACCAAATGTTAGGACAGAATATTTCAAGACCTTTCTTACACGTGCGTTATAGAGCTTCTGAAGCTGATGACAGACGTATGAAGTCTTGGATCACTGGATCTGTTGGTGGTAACTTTACTAGTGATGCTGATGAAATGAACGTACACTTCTTATCAGAAAGATGTTTATGTGTTCAAGCAGCTAACAACTTTGTATTGTTAAAAAAGACTAGCTAATAAGTCTTTATATTAATGTAATTCTTACCCTCGTTGTATTGACGGGGGTAATTATTACTTTTATATGACATTAGCCCGTTACTATTATATATATAGGCTATTGTCACATTTTTAAAACTATTTAATTATATTATATTATGGCTACAAAAAAAGCTACAGCAAAAAAAACTGAGGTTGCTCCTCAAGAAATTAAAGAACAAACTGTTGTTAAGAAAACACCAGTAATTACAAAACCAGCAAAACCAAGTTGGGAAATAAGAGATAGATTATATGTATTAAAAAATGGTTTATCACCACTAGTTTATACAATAGTATCTAAACACAGTGCTAAAAGACCATTATTATGGTTTGATGAAAGTTCTGGAGAACAAAAAGAATTAAAATATGCTACAAACCAAAACTCACCATTGGTAGAAGAGCAAAAAGGACAAGCTACACTAGGTAGAATAATATTTAGAGACGGTATTTTATCTGTGCCTAAAGAAAAACAAAACCTACAAAAATTATTATCAATATACCATCCTTTAAAAGATAAAGTATATGAAGAGTATAATGCTGTTCAAGAATCCATAAATGAAATGGATTATATAAATCTAGAAATTGACGCCTTAATGTTGGCTAGAGAACTAGACATAGATCAGGCAGAAGCTATAATGAGAGTTGAGATTGGAAACAAAGTAAACGATTTAAGTAGTAGTGAGCTTAAAAGAGATTTATTGATATTTGCTAAAAGAAGACCAGGTTTATTTATAGAGCTTGCTAACGATGATAACGTAGAGTTAAGAAACATCGGGATAAGAGCAACTGAACTAGGTATTATACAGCTATCTAAAGATCAAAGAACATTTACATTTGGTGAAACAAAAAGGAAACTAATGACTGTTCCTTTTGACGAACACCCTTACTCTGCATTAGCAGCGTTCTTTAAAACGGACGACGGTATGGAGGTTTACAAGAATATAACAAAAAGACTTTAAGTCCTAAATTATGGTGATTAGGTCGCCTTAATGGCGGCCTTTTTTACTATAAATAAAAAAAATTATGAGCGTAAGCATAGATACAGTTTATCAAAGAGTTTTAAGTATACTTAATAAAGAACAAAGAGGTTATGTAACACCTCAAGAATTTAATCTGTTTGCTAACCAAGCACAGCTAGATTTGTTTGAGCAATACTTTTACGATATAAATCAATTTGGTAGAATTCCAGGTAACGACACTGAGTATTCAGATATGCTGACAGTGCTCAATGAAAAAATAAACTTATTTGAAACAACAGCTACACCTACATATGTTTCTACAGTTGGACTAGAAGGATTTACTTTACCTTCTAATCTATATAGACTAGGTACTATAATATACGAAAATTCCACAACAAAGTTGGTGTTAGACCCTACTAATGGTCCAAACACGCCAGTAACAACAGTAGAGCAAATAGAAGTAGAAAGAGTCAATGCTAATGAGTTTCTATATATAAATTCTTCTTCATTTACAAAACCTAAAAATATAAGACCTATATACGTAGCTAACAACAATGGTTTTAGAGCTTATGGTGATTCTGAATTAACTTCTGGTATAAAGTGTAATTATATACGTAAGCCAGCTGTAGTTAATTGGGGGTATCAAATGGTTTTTGGTGAAGCTTTGTACAACGCTTCTACTTCCACGAACTTTGAATTGCATCCATCAGAAGAAACTGAGTTAGTTATAAAAATACTAGAACTAGCTGGTATATCTACAAGAGAGTTACAGCTGTATCAAGTAGCTGCTGGCGAAGAAATAAAAAATACACAACAAGAAAAAGCATAATATATGGGTTTAATAAATCAAACAGATGAACAATACTATTTAGGTGCTGACGGCGTATGGAATAGTTTTGACGAAAATTATGGCAACTATCAGTTTGTGTCTATTAAAGACATAATAAACAACTTTATTATATCTAACGTTGGTGAGGGTAAGTTAATAAGTAAATTAAAAAGATCTGATGTTGCTTTTCATGCTCAAAGAGGATTACAAGAGTTGAGTTTTGATATATTACCTTCTTTTAAAAGTTTTGAAATAGAAATTCCACCAACACTATATATGATACTGCCAAAAGACTACGTTAACTACGTTAGACTTTCTTGGGTAGACGATCAAGGCATAGAAAGAATATTATATCCAACAAGCAAGACTAGTAACCCTACGTCTATACTACAAGATTCTCAATACGAATACTTATTTGATGACCAAGATGGTGAAAAACTACTAGCTGTAGAGTCTGAAACTTTAAAGAAGTTTAAGGAAAACAACTTTACTCAAAGAGATATAAACGGCAGTGATTACGATTTATTAAATATACACAACTACGGAAGAAGATATGGTATTGATCCACAAAACGCTCAATCAAATGGAGTGTTTTTTATAGACAGATCTAAAGGTGTTATACACTTTGGTTCTAGCATGGTAGGTAAAATAGTTACGTTAAAATACATATCAGATGGTGTTGCTACAGACGACGAAATGGTAGTACATAAGTTTGCTGAGCAAGCAATGTATAACTACATAGCTCACGCTGTGTTGTCTACAAGATCGAATATACCAGAGTATATAGTACAAAGGTACAAGAAAGAGTTAAGAGCTTCTAAAAGAAATGCTAAGCTAAGATTATCAAATATTAAGATAGAGGAAATAACTCAAGTACTAAGAGGTAAATCCAAACAAATAAAACACTAAAATATGCCAGAGTTAATACATTCTTTCATTAAAGGTAAAATGAATAAGGACCTTGATGAACGATTAGTTCCAAATGGCGAGTATAGAGATGCGTTGAACTTAGAGGTGACGACATCAGACGGCTCAGATGTAGGATCACTTCAAACCTTACACGGTAATTCCCAAAGAATAAATAGAACATATAACTCCACTACACAAACACATCAAACTTGGGCAGACTCAGGTCTTCCGTTTATACAAGACACAGCTGTTTGCGTGGGTGTTAAAAAAGATCCTACCACAGAAAAAATATATTGGTTTATATCTGATACTACTGAACAAGTGAGTGCTATAGCTGAATATGATCAAGTAAATGATGTTGTTTATCCTATTATAGTAGATAAAAACAATATACTAAATTTTAGCGAAAACTTTTTGATAACGGGTATAAATATATTAGAAGGTTTTTTGTTTTGGACAGATAATCAATACGAGCCTAAGAAAATAGAAATATCAAAATTTAAAAGCGGTAGCACTGATTTCGATACGCACACACAGGTGCACGGCGCGGACTTTACTGAAGAATACATAACTGTTATAAAAAAGTACCCACTAGCTTCTCCAACTATATATAAGAAAAGTTCGTTAAGAGATGGGCTGCTTGAAACATCAACTGGTTTTGAATTCTCATCAATTGATGTTGAGACTGATGAGCCTGAAGATCTTGATTTTGGAACAGAAATAACATTAACTTTTACGGATGCTGTTAGCTATGTTCCTGGCGACTTTTTATTACTAAGAGAGCAAGATAAGCCATACGATTACTTCAAAGAATCTAATCAAGTTAGGTTAAAAGTAGAGCAGGTTGTTAATACATTTACTTTTTTGTGCAGTATTCAAAAGATAGGTGAAGATGTTATAACGGGTTTTGTCAGCTGGGATGTCATCTTAGAACAAGATGACCCTATGTTTGAATTTAAATTTCCTAGATTTGCTTTTAGATATAAATACGATGATAATCAGTTTTCTTCTTTTTCGCCATTCAGTCAAATAGCTTTTATACCTGGAAAACAGTTTGAGTACTCGGGATCTGAAGGCTACAACCTAGCTATGACTAACAATGTTAGAGTTTTAGAAATTAGAGATTTTGTACCAAATAACATACCTGAAGATGTTGTAGCTATAGATATTCTGTACAAGGATACTTCTAGCACGAACGTGTACAGGGTTGACACTATAGAAAAAAACGCGCCAAATATACCAGGTAAATCATACAACCAATGGAATGATGTTTCTTATTACGAGCCAGGAGACACGCAGTTAGGCTCTGGTAGATTGAAAATAGAAACAGAGCTAATATCTTCTTTGCTACCATCTAATCAACTAATAAGACCATACGATAACGTTCCTAAAAAAGCTTTAGCTCAAGAAATAATAGGTAACAGGTTAATATACGGTAATTATACGCAGAATTTTAACATGGTAGACGTTGGTGGTCAAGATGTTTTACCTAGCTTTGAGTTCAGTATAGTGCATGATTCTACTAAAAATGAAACATTAGTACCAGATCCAGATAATCCCGGTGAATTTATAAATGAAACACCAGATCCTATAGCAGGTGTAGCAGTTGAGTCTTTAAAGAGTATGAGAACTTACCAAATGGGTGTTGTATATTTAGATAAATATGGTAGACAATCTCCAGTTTTTACGGATGACTCTGGTAGTAGAGATTTACCTAAAGAGTTTGCTGATCTGTACAATACTATAAATGTAAAACTAGTAAATAACCCACCTAAATGGGCTGAAGGCTACAAATTTTACATCAAAGAAACATCTAATCAGTATTACAACTTAGCTCTAGATAGAGTTTACATAACAGAAACAGATGATGTTTGGTTGTCTTTTGCTTCTGCAGATAGAAACAAAGTAGATGAAGAAACATTTTTAGAGCTTAAAAAGAGACATGACAGCGACATATTTGTAAGTGAAAAAGCTAGGTATAAGATACTGTCTATAAGTAACGAAGCGCCAGAAGCTTTGAAAATAGATCGAAAATTACTAGGATCTATACAAACAAACTTTAATAATAACGCGTCTGATAGAGCTAAATCTGATAGGTTGTTTTTTAAAATACCAGAAGCAGACTATGAGCTCGTTTTTTCTAAAGAAGACGGGCCTAGCACTATGAGTGATCTTAAGTGCTCAATATCTAACGGATCTAATACCTCTGTGGTATTTCAGATAACAAGCTTGGAAAAAATTGCAGTGGGTAGTGCTGCTGAGTACCGTTTTCAGCTTGAAGAACCTATAGGCGACTCTTTGTTGTGGTATGATGACTTCTATAATTCAACAACACCAGCACCAGATGTTTCTGTTAATATTTTTCAAACAAAAATTGAAAATAAACCTGAATTTGAAGGTAGATTTTTTGTTAAAATATATAAAGATTTAACTTTAGATGAAAATTTATTAAACATTGATGACTTGTCATCTTACGTTGGAGTAGCTGCTGCTGATGCTGCTTATATTGTAGGAACGGGTAGAAGCGCTTGGTGGTACAGCGCTGGTGATATTAATATATCAAAAAAGTGGTTCTGGGACGAAGTAGAACCTAATAATGTTACAAATGTGGGTGGTGATAAGCTTAAATACGAAACAAGTAACATAGCGGATGTACCTTCGACAGGTTTAGGAATAGGAGTAGGAAGTCAACAAATAACACTTTCTTACCACGGTTTTGGTAACCCGTGGGAGCAACCTAAAGCTTTTTATAATAGGTTAGGTATTTGGTGGAACTTCCCTTCTAACGACCCAGGAAGTCAATCTGAATTAGCTTTTGCTAATAAATTAGATACAGCAGGTTCTAAATTCAGAATACCTGGAGATCCAGACGAAACAATATACGAGATAACACAGGTTTATAGATCAGCTTACACTGTAGATAGTAAAGAAACTGGTAAAAGAAGAACTGGTAGATATGGCTCTAGGAGAGTTGTAAGATGGAACATAACTATAGACAAACCTATAGCTTGGATACCTACTGAGTACAATACACCTACGCAAGTAGAACCATTTGCTTCCGAAAACTCAAGTAGAAGTCTAATTGAATTTGTTGAAGTTTATTTTGACACATCAGGTTCAGATTTTACATCTTTAAACCCAGCTGTATTTGAAACATACCCTAAAGAAGCCGTAGATTTAGATCTTTATCATTCAGCTAGTGATGTATATGATATAATAAACCCTGGAACCTCAACAGCTAGTCACCAGCCAACAACAAGATTACCTTGGTTTAACTGTTACTCTTTTGGTCAAGGTATAGAATCAAACAGAATAAGAGATGATTTTAACCAACCCATAATAGATAAAGGACCTGTTGTTTCAACTGTTTTAGATGAAACCTATGCAGAAGAAAAAAAACCTACTAGTTTAATATTTTCTCAAATATTTAACTCTACATCAGGCATTAATAGGTTAAATCAATTTATAGCCGCAGAGCCTATAACTAAAGACTTAAACCCTTATTATACTAGTGTGCAGAAATTACACGCTAGAGACACAGATTTAATAACTCTTTGTGAAGACAAGATATTAAAGGTTTTAGCAAACAAAGATGCTTTATATAATGCTGATGGTAATACTAACATAGTAGGTAACACAGCTGTACTTGGTCAGTCTATACCTTTCGTAGGTGAATACGGTATATCTAAAAATCCAGAGTCATTTGCCTCTTATGGTTTTAGAGCTTATTTTACAGACAAAAATAGAGGAGTTGTTTTAAGACTGTCTAGAAATGGTTTAGAAGAAATTTCATCTGCTAATATGTCGGATTTCTTTAGTAACAACCTACATGCCTCTAAACGCCTCCTGGGTTCTTATGACGATGATAAAAACGTTTACAACTTAACATTAGATACCTTAACCAGTGAGTGGCAAACTAAGCTCAATTTAAACAGGGCAAATCCTAGCTTAACAGAAACAGGCACAACAATATCTTTCAGCGAAGATGTTAGAGGTTGGACAAGTAGAAAAGATTTTATACCTGAATCTGCAATTTCACTAAATAACACTTACTATTCTTTGAACAAAGGTAAGATATGGAAACATGGAGACGAAAATGTAGATAGAAATAACTTTTATGGCGTGCAATATGATAGTTCTATAAAATTTTTAATAAATGAAGCTCCTAATTCTGTAAAAAAATTCAAAACATTAAATTATTCTGGAACGGAGTCTAAAGAATACACATATAATATCAGCGGAGATTCAAGAAAGTTTTCTTTAGCTCAAATACAGGCTAGTAATTTAGATCCAATATCGTTTGACACTACTGAAGGCTGGTATTGTAATAACATAGCTACAAACCTGCAGGACGGTTCTGTAAAAGAGTTTTTAGACAAAGAGGGTAAATATTTTAATTACATAAAAGGTTTAGGCACTAAAACCAGCGAGTTAGATTCTAGAGAATTCTCTATGCAAGGTGTAGGTAATCCTAGTTCAATAACTGGTGACTTACAAGTAGACTATAACTTAAACTTAATTGCAGACCCTAACTGCATAACTTCTAGTTTTACAGCTACCTCAACTACTGTTGTTGTTGAAGAAGGCACTAACTTAAATACTTTAAGTAATAGCACTATAACAATTTCACCAGCTCAGGGCTTTAACTTAGACTCTTCGCAGATGACAGCTAGTTACGATCCTGAAATAGACGCTGTTGGGTTTGCTCAAGACGGTGAAAACATAGTAGTTACTGTTACTTGGGCTGATTATATTATGCCAAGCAATGAGTTAACTGTAGAAATTTGCTTGTTAGGTAACTTTGCTACTGAACAAGAATTTACTTTAAATCCTACACTTAGAATAACGGAAACAGGTGAGGTAACGCCTTCTAGTCAAGATATAGTTTTAACACCTGTGTCTGGAATAGCTGGTTCCTCTGTAGTAGTTGCTACTCAAACAGTAGAAATAACACCTGCAAGCATAGGTCAATATTACTTCCAAGAAACACCTTTTATATTTGTTAACACTGGAGATGCTTCTAGATATACACTCACGGCATCTAACGAAGTATATACAAACACCTTGTTAACTAGCATAGATTTCACTATAACCTACGAGTTTGCTTCAGAAAATTCATCTGATATAATAGAAATAGTAGCTAACTCCAAAGCAATAGGCCAATCTCTTGTTTCTTACACTTTTTCTAAAGCAGGTATTAGTTGTGCTGGTGAAACTAGACAAATAACGGTTACGGGCTCTCCTGGTTACACGTTTACGGTAGAGGGTCTTAGTAACAACCCTTCTTACGTTCCACAGTTTCAAACAAACAATGGTAATACTAATGAGTGGGATGTGGTTATAGACTCTTCAGGAAGCGCAACTAATAACGTTATATTCGCGGCTCAAACAACAGTCGCTGATGTAGATTTTACTTTTAATTTCTTGACGGAGTCGGGTGGAACTATGATACCTTTAGAAAAACCTAATCCTTTAATTAGAGAACAGATGTGTGCGACGCCGCCACCTGCTCCAGTGATAACTATATTAGGTAGATCTACTATAGATATAACCAAAGGATCAACTTATCAAGATCAAGGCGCTACTGCTCTTGACTCTATAGATGGAGATATTACTAGTAGCATTGTTACTGTTGATAACGTGAACACTGGAACATTAGGTACACAATACGTTACCTATGATGTTACTAACAGTGGTGGTGTTGCTGCTACTCAAGCAACTAGAACAGTGATAGTCACTCCACCTTTTGGTTCAATATCATCTTCTTCAACAGTAACTTCTGATTGTTCGTTAGCACTTGCTAACTCTGTATATATAGACGCTTCTAACGAAGGAGTTATTACTAACGGTGATACTATATATACCAGCTATGGACTTACTCCAGTAGCGTTTGTTGGAGATGGAGACTTCTATACTATAAGCCCATCATCTAGCGGCATAAAGTACACAGCGCAAATAAGTGCATCAGGAGTCGTGACTAATGTATCAGATATATGTTTATAATAAATAAATAAATAATGGACGAGATAACTATAAATTTTTCAAACCCACTTCAAGTCTCTGTGCAAATAGGTGATACAGCGTATTACACGAATGATGCTATGGGTGAAAATATAACAACAATAGGATTAATAACAGCCATGTCTTCAAGCTCAATAACATGTAGCATCCCTTCAACCACGGTTAGGCCAACAACTAGTTCGTTTATATTGTTTTCTAAAAACACTATAGCTAATACTAGCGGTCTTTTAGGGTATTTTGCAGAAGTAGAATTAATAAATGACTCAATAAAAAAAGCAGAGTTGTTTTCAGTGGGTTGTGAAATATTTGAAAGTAGTAAATAATGCGTAATAATAACTATATAATAAAATAAATAAATTATGGCACAAGGAAGTCCAGCAGGAGCAATAATGGGTGCGGCTAGTGGTTTGATGAAAATAGGTCAAGGCATATTCGGAAGCAGAAAAAGAAAACGCGAGGAAGCAGCTGCGCAAAACGAAAGAGATATGTACATGCAAAGATTTAGAGAAATGGACATATCGAATCCTTACTCTAATATGGAAAACATATATGAAGATCTTACGGTTAACACTGGGCAAGCTGAATTCGCTGCGCAACAGCAGCAACAAGGTTTACAGAATATAATGACTAATTTACAAGGCGCGGCTGGCGGAAGCGGTATAGCTGGTTTAGCTCAGTCTTTAGCTAATCAGCAGTCGCAGAATTTGACGCAAGCATCTTTAAGTATAGGTCAACAAGAAAGAGCTAATCAAATGGCTGAAAGACAAATGGCTAGTCAACTACAATCGCTAGAAAGAGAAGGTGATATATACTCTAGGCAACAAGAGCAGTATAGAGATGAAACATTACTAGGCATGGCTCAACAAAGACTAGGTGCTGCAAAAGCAGCTAGACAAAGTGCTACACAAAGTATAATGGGTGGCGTGGGTAGCTTAATAGGTGCAGCAGCTTCTGGAGTTGGCGGTGGTAAAGACGGTGGCTTTGGATGGGGTGGTTAATAAAAATTAGTAATAAATAAAATATGGCACAGTATAGAAGGATACCTACAAATCAAAACTTAATAAAAGGAGCTGGTTTTGCTGCTTCAGGCGCTACCAATACCGGCGGCTTTGTTGATAGTTCGGCAGTTATAGACAAGAGCTTTGCACAAGCTGAAAAAAGAATTCAAGCGCAAGAAGCTAAAGCTAGAGCTGCTGCTGAAAAAAAAGCTGTTGAAGCTAGAAGAAAAGCTGCTGCAGCTGAAAGAATACAAGCACGAAATAGAGCTGAGTTGAATAAGCAAAAAAATAAAATGGCTTCTCTTCAAGCTCAGCTACAATCAAATATAGATACTTCGAGTTTATCTTCACCTAGCAACATAAATGCAGTAAAAGACTTTGTTGTGGGTAAAAGAAACAGGTACGTTGAAATAGCTAGCGAATTGTCTAGAATGTCTCCTTTTGATGATAAATATGCGGAGCTAACAAGTGAACTTAACAATGTACAATCTTCCATAGTTAATTTAGCAGGAGATTTAAAAAATTATGGTGCTAAAGAAGTAGATTTTACTAGCATGGAAAAAGATTTAGTTACAAACAGCGATAAAGATAGAATTGAATCTACAATTTTATTTTTTGACCCTAATAATACTTTAACCATATCTGACAATGGAGACGCTAGTTTTGGTGGTGTTAATGTTAAAGGTTACGATTTACCAGCGCTTATGCAAATAGAATCTGCCAATATTATTAATAACGCTATAGCTAAAAGAGTAAGTAGTGCTAAACCATTAACTGAATCTGATAGATACCAAATGAAAGGTTACTTAACAGCTGCTATAAAAGACAAAGAAAACGCTATAGATTCTTTGTTAAGTGACGGTATTTTTTCTCCAAGCGCGATAAAATCTATAAAAGAGTACATGTTAGCTAATCCTGATGCGGACAAAACAACAGCTTTCCTTGAGGGTACTCTAGATAACGTGGAAAGACTTTCGCAAGCTGCTTATGATACGGTGCAGGCAGAACGTAGAAATTCTGGAGGTTATAAAGATGGAGCGCCTATGAGTGAAAAAAACAAGCAAAAATTATCAAGCGCTAAAGAAAATTTTAACAAAGGTAAAGAAATTTCAACTAGAAGGTATATCTTTAAACCAAATAATACACAGAATGGCACATACAGTCTAATTGAAATTGATCAAAAAGGAACACCTAGAGCAGTAGATGGTATTTATGGTCTAGATGACATCTTAAACCACATGAAACTTAATTTTTAATAAAATACAATGAGCGAAATAACTATAGAAGAACTAAGATCTATATTTGATAATCAAAGTAAATACAAAGATTATAACGATTTTATATTAGATTTTGACGAAGACGATTACAGGAAGAGTTTAATAACAGACCCTACGGACCCAAAAAAAGCAAAAGGAGACACAAAGAAAGACACCAAGGTGGCTCCGAAAAATACGGTGTCCAGTTCGGGTCGTGGTTCTTTGGCTTCTCTAAAGTTTGATACTGATAAGTCGTTTGACCAGCTAAAAGCCGAGGCTTTAGAAAGAAAAAAAGTTACACCTACCAAGATTGACGAGCTAGCAGAAACTGCTGTCGAGCAAGATGTTACTAAGATAGAAGCGCCAAAAAGAATACCAGGTGATAAATTAAGTGATAAATACATAGAAAAAAGAAAAAAGGTTAGAACGGTTGCTAGAGCGGTTTTAACTGGAAATAAACCTTACCAGTTAGGAATAGATGGTATGTCTATAACAGAACTAAATAATACTGGTGAGTTATCGTCATCTATTAGACCAGAGGTAGAGGATTTGTTTTTAAAAATGTATCAAGATCAAGACTTGAAACTACCTTCTAGTTATGACATAGACGCTATCATAAACCAAGAGATAAATAGAGAGGCAGAGAAAGAAAGAAAAGAGATCGATAAAGAGCTAGATGAAGAAATTAAAAACTACAAGTCAAGAGGCGATTACAAAAATGTTATAGCTAAAGGTTTCGAGGTACAGTCTAAGGAGCTTTCTAGTGAAGAATTAAAGTTAGCTCAATATATCCAGAGGTCTAATAAGTTAAGAAAAGAATTAAACAATACAGACCTGTACGAAAGAAGACTAGAAATTGAACAGGAATTAAACGAGTTAAAGTCTTTATCTGAAAAATCTTTATCTATATTAGATGAAGATTTAACTTTTGCCTACGACCCAGCTACTGGTGATAGATTAAATAGCGATGAAATTAAAGAAAACCCTAAAGCCGAAGACTGGAGCAGCGATATAAAAAAGCTTAAAAATGACTACAAAGAATTAAGTCTAGAGAAGCTAGAGCAAAGATACTTTAAACATGCTTTAGACTATTCTGACAATTTAGAAGATCAAAACAAAACTATAGATCTAAAAATAAACTCTCTTGATGACTTTGATTTCTTAAGAAGTTACTTGACACAGAAAGGTTATAACTTAGAAGAAGGTATTTTTAAAGACGTAAAATATAAAGATTTAATTAGTTTTCAAGAATACAACCCAGACTTTATAAAAGGAGAAGACTTACAAAAAGCTGTATATGTAGACCCAAAAGAAGGTAGTGTTGTAGTGCCTTCTATATCTGAAGAGTTAAACTATATAAGCAAAGAAAGAAATAATCTAATAAAACAAAGGGAGGCTTTTAAAACCGCTTACTTATTAAATATAGATCCAGCTTCTATAGATCAAAGCGCTGGTGATGTTGGTATGAGGTTTTTAGAGACAGTAGCAGAAGGAACTATAGGTGATCCATTAACTAGAAGAATAGGTACTAGTAAAAGAAAAGAGCTAGATGATCTAGAATCCTTACTAGTAGGTAGTGGAGTAGAACTAACAGAAAAACAAAAAGAAAACTTTGAAAGAAGTGGCGGCATGAAAGTTGTAGAAGGTGTTGGTTATTTTGTCCCTGAATTAGGTAAGTTTGCTATAGCTAATAAGTTTGCTGGCGCTGCCGGTATAACAAATAGAATAAGAGTTTTACTGCAGTCTCCAATTAAACGAAATAAGTTAATGGGGCACGCGGCTAATGCACTTCTTGAAGAAGTTAAGTTCGAAGCAGTAACAGGTGGTGAAGCTAAAACGCTTAGTGGAGCTGGTTTTTATGCGGGTGGTCAATTAGCTAGATTTATACCTAAATTCAAAGGATCTTCGGCTAGATTTAATAGTTTGATAGAGAAAACTGGTGGTGGTTTTATTGGAGGGGTTGGTGGAGCCGAAACAGCTAAATTAGCTGAATCTCTTTATGAAGATTTAAATAGAAGCAAATCATTCAAATCTAGTATGAAAGAATACTACGGTGACATAAATGAAGCTACTGAGCGTATAATAATAGATGGCATTGTGTTTTCTTTGCTTGGTGTTCAAAGAATAAAATCAAAAGATTTTAATTCTATAGCTAGAAGAAGAGAGATACGTGACGATTTGAATATTAGAATAGAAAAAAGTGATTTTACAGGAAGAACTCTTGAAAAAAAGAAAAGTCTTGTATCTGAGTTAAACAGAGACTTAGCTATAGCTGACAGAGGATTTAATAATCTTGATATAGGTTCTCAGCGCAAGCTAAGAGATGAAGCACAAGCAGAGCTGAACAAAGGTGGTTTAAACAGAAGTCAGGAAGCGCAAGCTAAAGATGTTATAAAAAAGTTTCAAAGCAACTCAGAAGCTGCTGTGAGACAAATAAACAGGCAGTTTAACAGAGTTGTTGAATCTGGTATTTTAGGTGATAAAGTTAATTTAAAAATAATAGAAGGTAAAGCTGGAGAAGACAAGGGTAATTACGATCCGGACACTAATACGTTTAAGTTTGATATACTACAATATAAACCAGGTGTTTTAGCTCAAGAAGTTGGTCACTCTTTTATGGAAGCTGCTTTTAAGCAGAATAAAAAAGTTGCTGAAACTTTTAAGAAAAACATACTAGAAGTAGTTAACAAAAGCTTTAAAGGTTTAACGTTCAACGTAAAAGGCGAAAAAGGTTTAACATTTGAAGAAGCTATAGATAAAAGCTATGATATAGCTAGACAAAGACCTGAAGAGTATGTAATGAATATAGTAGAGTTTCTTTCTGATCCAAAATATAAAGAGCTTCTTTTAGAAAAAGGTTTTTTAAAAGGATTAAAAAGACAAGCTATAAATGCCGCTAGCAAAATAGGTATAGGACAAAGTGTTGAAAAAAATTTAAACACAGGAGCTGATGTAATGGAGTTTTTGTTTAGTATAAATGAAGTTGCTGAAAAAGGAACCTCTAAAGGTATAAGAAAAAAGTTTGATCAATTTAAAAACCTATTAATAGACGGTGATAAGTTAATAGACATGCAGACAGGCTCAGAAGTTGTTAGCGAAAAACAAGCTAAAAAAGAAATGGCTTCTGTTAAAATAGAAGAGTCTGAGAAAAAAGATATATTTACTAAAGCAACCAAAGCTTACGAAGAACTAAAAGATACTAGCCCATCAGACGCTGGTTTAATGGTTGGTATGGAGTTTCAACCAATGGTTGAAAAGAAAGTTAAATCTTATCTTAAAGCTAAAGACCTACAAGTTCCTGAGTATGTTATAGAAGATATTGTTGCAGATGTTAGTTTTGGTACTGGCAAAGGCTCTAGTGGTATACCTACTAAAGTAATAGCTTACGACAAGGTTCAAAAATTAATAAAGTATATAAAAGAGTCGAATCCTAGCGAAGCTGACATAAGTGCTAAAGCTAAAGAGCTTAACGTTAGGTCTGATGCAGCCGAAAGAGCTATAGCGTTTGCTAAAGGTGACAAAGCAGAAGCATCTATGACTTCTTATGTTTTTGGTCAATTAAATAACAGTATACTAGCGTCTTTTCAAAAGCCAGAGTACAGAGACATGTTTAAAACCGTTTCCTTCGATGCTGATCCTACTAAAACTCAAAACATAGCAGAGAGTGAAGGATTAGGTGGCGGCGGTGGTTTTGTTGACACTTCTTCTCCAGTAGTATATACTAGAGTTAGTCAAAAGAAAGCAGAAACACAACTTAAACTAAAGGAAACATATATAGCTAAAGCTAAAGAGGTTGGTGAAAAAGTTTTAAAATTTGTAAAACTTGAGAACTTAGACGCTATGTTTGTAGGAACATTAAAGACTAGCGAGGGTAAAGAAGTTTTTGCAGCTTTACTACCTAATGATAAAGCCAGAGTTACAATAGACGGTGTTACTGAAGTAGTTAATGCTAGAAATCCTAAGGCTTTAGAGCAAAGATATGGAGCTCCTGATAAGTCTTTTAAAAAATCACCTACAACTAAAGACCAAATAGTAGAGTTTGCTAAAGACATGCTTTTGCCTGAATTAGAAAAAGAAGCTGGTGATTTAAAAGACAATTATACTACAACAGAAAAGTACTCTTCATTTGTAGACAGGGCATTTCCTTTGTTTAAAAGCTACATAAGTCAATCTGCCGTCAACAAAAGAATGCGAGAATTTAAAGAGCCTGTAATAGATCCAGCTACCGGCAAACCGGCTAGAGAGAAAACTGCTGCTGGTAGAGGTATTTTTAAGAAAAAAGATATAACTTTAGCTGAATGGAGAAAGTACTACATAGGCGATGGAAAAAAGAGAATAGACGGTAGAAGAAGATCTTTGTTAGAAGCTATAGCTACAGAGCAAGGTTTTGATAAAGTAATGGAAACTCTTGGTGATAAAGCTTTAAAAGAACAAGTAGAATCTAGACAAGAAGATCTAAGTGTAGATTTATTAGACAACTATGTTGCAGTAATAGCTAAGTCTTTAGATAGAAACAACCCTAATGTTATGGCATCTAAAGTTATAGAAGCTGTAAAAAAAGCTGGTGGTAAAATAGAAAAGGCTTTTTACTTAAACCCAAAAACAGGTAGTATAACAACTTCTGAAGAATTAATAGAAACAGAATCAGGCTTAGCGGCTTATAACGCAATAAAAATACTTATTCAGGAAAGTGTTAACAAGCAAAAAGTAGAATTAGAAAGCCAAGATGCTTATAACTTAAAAACAAGTCAAATATTAGAAAAACGTGGTGTTCCTAACGCTGATTCTTACAAAGGCATTAAGCCAAGTTTTAACAAAAAGCCTAGTGTAACAAGCGAACAGTATAGCGACATACTTTTTACAATTAAAAAAATAGCTAGCGGGCTTGATAAAAAATTCTTTAGTTTAACTAAGGAAGGAGAAATGACAAAAGGTAATTACATGGGCGTTATTTTAGCTGATATGAGTGCCTTTACTAGTCGTGGAAGATTGAGTAATGGTAAGCTGTTGAATAGAGACATGTATATTAAAGACACATTTAGCATTGTAGGTGAAAACAAGGACGTAATAAGTAAAGAAACAAAAGATCTTTTAAATGAAGCATATGATTTAGCTGTCAAAAACAACTACAATAACGAAACAGACGGCATTTCTATGGGACTTGCTTCTAAAAAATACATATCAGCAGCAGAAAAAATACAATTAAACGAAGAACTTTCCCCAGAACAAAGAAAACAACAACTAGATAATTTACCTGAAAAAGGTAAATTTTTAGTTGATCAGAGTGTGAAAAATAAATTTTTAAAAGGTTACTTGAGTTTAGCCAGTGATGTTTCTGTTGGATTAAATGAGATTGAATTAAAAAAGTTTGTTAGAGGTTTTGCTACACAGCTAAAAAATAACGATGGGGCTGGTATAAGAAAATATTCCCAAGAGTCAATATTTCAAATAGATGGAGAAATTGGTAAAGAAGGTATAAAAAACGAACACTTAAAGGCTAAAGCTCAATTTGCTGCAGACATTATAGAGTCTTTGCTAGATAAATCACTAACAATTGAAAAAATAGAGACTATTACTGAAGACTTCATTAGTGCTATGGGAGGCAAAAAAGGCCAAATAAAAACAGACAAAATCATAGGAGCAACAGTGCCTAATGCCGAAGTAATTAAAATGGTTTTATCTAGTAGCGGTGGAAATAACTTAAGCAATATAAACGTTAAAGACTTAAACAATTATTATAATGTTATAGAAGGCAAAAGACAGTATGATGTAGAGCTTGGCAGATTTGTTGAAAAAGCTATAAAATCTGAGCTAAAGCCAGACGAATCTCTTAGTGGTGGGTTTAAAAGTACTTTGGGTTCAAACATAAAAAGCCCACTAACTAGCGAAATGGCTTCAAAAGCTATAACTCTAGATGAGGCTATTAAAAAATCTAAAGATCCAAACAAAAAAGTAAAAGGCATATCAGTTTTTGACTTTGATGACACATTGGCTAGAACTAAAAGTAATGTGCTATACACACTGCCTAACGGTAAAAAAGGCAAGATTAACGCAACCGAGTTTGCGGCTAAGTCTGAAGCTTTAGAAAAAGCAGGGGCTAAATTTGATTTTAGTGAATTTAGTAAAGTTGTCAAAGGCGAACTAGGACCTTTATTTGCTGAGGC
>WLWF01001028.1_pt1 | contig 24906 bp, 14 predicted proteins | sample 6718331 | NCBI WGS metagenome assembly WLWF01 (sample SAMN12718692, study PRJNA515312) | sponge metagenome | isolation source: marine sponge | host: Mycale hentscheli | place: New Zealand: South Island, Marlborough, Capsize Point | collected 2003-05-01
GCAGGTGGAGCTTGTGAAATCGTATAGTTATGAATATAAACGCATCAAACGATTGGGTACAACAATTATATGTGAGGGAGTTTGGAAACAAACTCCTTCCTTCTGATTACTACTATGATGATGGTAATATGGTTATGACAGAATCATATCATAAAAGAAGAGGTAGTTGTTGTGGAAGTGGATGTTTACATTGTCCATATGACCCACCTTATAAAAAAGGAAATACAAACATAATAAAGTCATCGTAAGGTGACTTTTTTGTTTTACAATATATTTATTAATAATACATATTTTATGAATACGTTAAGTGAAGAAATAAATAAAATAAAGAATTTAATAAACCACAATTTAGGTGACACTTTTTTGTTGACTGAACAAGAAGAAAGTAAAAAGTGTTTTTTAGTAAAAGATAGTGGTAGTTTTCCAATAAACGTAACAAAAAATTCTGATGCACTTAAAAAGTTTGCAAATAAATTAATAAATAGTTTTAAGGAAAAAACTGGAAATCAAAAAGGTTTATATAAAATAGAAAAATTAGATTTGTTTGGGGGTGCTAGTAATTATTATGGGGGTAAAATAGAACCCGATTTTGGTAACGATTACAAACCTTGGAAACAATCTAAAGATTATGAAAAACATAAAAATACTAAATTTAGTGGTAATAAGACTAAAAATAATCAGTTAGCAGAAAAAAGAGCTAAAAATGTTTTAGATGGGTTAAAATCTTTATTAACAGATGAAGGGTTAAAGTTAGGTGTTAGTTATGATGTTGAAACAGAACCTAAAATAACTTCTGGTACTATTTTCACTAATAATAATGTAGATAAAAAAAATAGCGGGTTAAATGCGGGACAAATTGTAAGTATTACTGCAGAAATTTGTTTTATACCTGAAACTAAAGAAGAACCTAAAAAAGAAGAACCTAAAGAAAAACCTAAAAAAGAAGAACCTAAAGAAAAACCTAAAAAAGAAGAACCTAAAGAAAAACCTAAAGATAATATTTGTGATGCAACAGGAGAAATAGAAGAAGGTAAAAGAGGTACGGTAGAAAATAATTTTGTTGGTTTAATAAAAGAATACAATTTCGGAGATTCAAAAAAAGTTACAGTAGAAATTAATCCTTTAACTGTGCCTGATGCATTTTATGTAAAGTATGGTAAACAAGAATATTTTAGTGGATTTATAGGTGAAAAATTTAGTGATAAACATAAATATACTCCTGGTGTAGATATAGAAACTAAAAAACTTGCAGTTAGTATGTTACCTAAATGGGGTCAAGATATATTGAAAAAAAATCTTAATGACTCTATGACTAGAATCCATAGAAATTTTTATGGGGAATTATATAAACTACAACAAAACTACAATTTAACAGAAAAAATAAACTCAGTAATAACATCAGATAAGATTGGTGGTAAAGGGGTACAACTAAATGATGTCATACCAACTAATTCTGAAGAAGTAGTTAAAAAAATAGGTAAGATAGGTAAAACTAAAACTATCTATGACGATTTAAAAAATATATATAAAACATTTCAAACAAAAGAAAAAAAATTCACTTTTTCATTAAATAAAGAAGATGGTGTAGATAAGATAACTATATTAGTGTTTGCACCATTAAGTAAAACCCAATTTACGATTAGAGTAAAATGTGAGGGAGAAGAAGAAAAACAATCGGTTTAATAAATTATTATTTTATTTTACCATTCCTTTTAAAAAAATACATACTATAATATTTATATACAAATGGCAAAGACTAGGTATATAAACATTGATTTCCCTTTTAAAGATAGCGATAAAGGATTTTATTTAAATATTAATCAAACAGATAGAGACGCAATAAAGGCGGACTTACTACATCTTTTATTAACAAATAAAGGGGAAAGACTATATTTACCTGATTTCGGTAGTGATTTAAAAAAATATATTTTTGAGCCAAACGATAGTATCACACACGAAGAAATTAGGGATAACTTAAATGATAGTATTGAAAAATATATACCAAACCTTATTGTTAATAGTATTAATTTTAGCAATAATGAGGTAGAAGAATTAATAATAGTAGAATTAACGTATACAGTTACTGACGGAACATTTCAAAGTACTGACACTGTAACATTAACATTTTAAGATATGGTAAAGAAGATTAATTATAACGCTAGGAATTTCTCTGATGTTAGACAACAACTGATAGAATTCATAAAAAAATATTATCCTGATACATTTTCAGACTTTAACGATGCCTCAGTAGGTATGATGTTATTGGAATTAAATGCTGCGGTTGGTGATATGTTATCATTTCAAACAGACAGATTATTTAATGAAACACAAATTAATTATGCACAGGAGAGATCTTCACTATTAGAATTAGCTAGAACTTTTGGTTTAAATGTTCCGGGTAAAAGACCTAGTTTAACTATAGTAGATTGGACAGTAACTAATATTCCCGTAAAAGGTACTACTTTTGATATCAGTTACGCACCTAAAATAATAAAAGGTTCACAAGCCACAGGTGCGGGTAAAGTTTTTGAATTGTTAGAAGATTCAGATTTTGCATCACCTTTTGCTACTGGTGGTATACCTAATAGATTAATCGTACCAAACATTGATGGTAATGGTATTATTCAAAGTTACTCCTTAACTAAAAGAGAAATAATGGTAAACGGTTTTACTAAAATATTTCAAAGAACTTTAGGTACTTCTGATTATCGTCCGTTTTTAGAGGTGGTATTACCTGAAGATAATGTACTATCTATAGAAAATATTATCACAAAAGAAGGAACAAATTTAACTACAACACCTACAGAAGAAGAATTCGCAAATTTTGATTTAAATTGGAATGAAGTACCTGCACTCGCACAATCACAAGTTTATATTGTAGATGAGAACGGTGTTTCTGATCAAGAAGGTATTGTTGTAGGTAAATGGAAAAATAGTCCACAAAGATTTATTAAAGAATACACTGATAATGGTTTTTGTAAAATTATATTTGGTGCAGGTTCTACCGACACTTCAGAATTAAATGAATTTATTGGTTGTAAAGGTCAAATAGATAGAATCGGTAATGTTATAAATAATGACTCATTAGGTGAAATTCCTTCACCCAGTAATACTTTATATGTTAGATACAGAGTTGGCGGTGGAGAAGATACTAATATAGGTACTAATGTAGTTAATAGTTTAGGTGTGATTAGTACTGTCATTAATGGGGACGATTCAGATACAAATAGAGTTATAAGTAATAGTATTAGTGTGAATAACCCAATACCCGCTTTAGGTGGTAAAGAAGAACCATCTATAGATGAAATTAGAAATTTAGTTAGATACAACTTTTCATCACAAGATAGATGTGTAACCATTAAAGACTACCAAAGTAGGATACCATTAATGCCTGGTAAGTTTGGCGTTCCTTTTAGGAGTGGTGTATGGGAAGAAAGAAATAAAATTAATGTGTCGATAATTGCATTAGATTCTAGTGGTAAGTTAACTACACAAGCAACATCAGCACTTAAACAAAATATTGCAGAATACTTGTCTGATTATAGGATGATGAATGATTATGTCACAATTAAAAATGGGAAAGTCTTTAACTTATCTTTTGAAATAGATGTGTTTGCAGATAAATCAGTACCAAAAGGAGATGTAATTAGTGGTGTAATTGGTAGGATACAAGATTATTTAGACATTAATAAATGGGATATGGGGGATAATATTTATATTTCACAATTAGTAGAGAATATTAACAACGTTGGGGGCGTATTAAATGTTACCGATTTAAGAGTTTTTAATAAAGTTAATGAAAATGGAAAATATTCACTTAACGAAGTGGCACAACCATATATAGATGAAGAAACTAGACAAATTGATTTGTTAGGTAGGTACACATTATTTGGTGAACCTAATGGTATGTTCGAAATCAAATACCCGAATAATGATATTAAAGTCACTATTTCTACTTCATAATAATTACTTTTAAAAAAAAAGAGTTAGTTTTAGTATAAAAAATATAAAGTTATGGGATGTAAAACATGTAAACAAAAAAAACAAAAACAAAAAAAAGAAAAAGGTGATTATAAAATAAATCTACTACCTAAAAATGTACAAGAAACAGGATTAGAAAATGGTAGTCTTATTTTTAAATTAATTGCGTTTTTAGCGGTAATTCTGATATTACCATTAATATTAGTAGTGTTGGTAGGACAAATTTTTATGTCATTTTTCACACCAAAATTCTTACCTAAGATAACAAATAGATTTAAAAACTTTTTTATTGGGTTGATGGATAGGTATTCTAAGTTTAAATATAATAGAGAAGTTAAGAAACGAGAAATGCAATTTAGTACTAATAGAGGGTATGAAGAAGGTAGTGAATTGGTTGAAGTTAGTGATGTAGAAGTACATGATAATAATAATGAGTAAAAATTGATTTTTAAATGTCTAAATCATATAGAATTAGGACAACACCTGGTGAGGGTAATGGGTATCTAAATGTTAATGTTGATCTTAATCAAAATTATGATTTTTTAGAGATACTAAGTTTAAAAATCTCACAAAAAGAAGATTATCAAGACTTCTGTGCTGATTATGGTGTTGTTGCGGGTAGGGTTATAGTAAATGGTGGATTTGGTGTACCAAACGTAAAGGTTTCTATATTCATACCTGTTGAAGAAAAAGATTTAACTAATCCAGTAATATCCTCAATATATAATTATCAAGAACCTTTTCCTAACCAAAAAAATGGTAATGGTATTAGATATAATGTATTACCTAATAGTCAACAAAGTTTAGATCATACACCCGTAGGTACATTCCCTAAAAAAAGAGAAATTTTAGATGATAATACAACCTTAGAAATATACGAAAAATATTATAAGTATACTACCACCACAAACGAATCGGGTGATTACATTCTTTTTGGTGTGCCTGTTGGGGAACACTTTTTACATTACGATATGGATGTTAGTGATATCGGATTTTTATCTACAAGACCTTTCGATTTAATAAATCAAGGATATAGTGATGATTTATTTGCTAGTAGATTCAAATACAATTCTTCTAACAATTTAGATAGTTTACCTCAAATATTTTCAGAAAATATACCGATAACTGTTGAACCGTACTGGTGTGATAGCTTAAGTACTGGTAGTGCTTTAGGTATTAATAGATACGATATCGAACCAAATGTTAAAATAACACCTACATCTGTTTTTATGGGAAGTGTTTTTAGTGATGATGAAAAAGATTCATTGAATAAAAATTGTAAACCTTCTAGAGAAATGGGTAAAATGAACGAAGTAATAACTAGTTCAGGTAAAATAGAAGCGTTAAGAAGAAATGTAGATGGGTCAATAGAAAAATTCGAATTAAAAGAAGATAGTATAGATGAAAATGGTAATTGGTCAGTTTTATTACCAATGAACATTAGAAAAGTAGTTACTGATGAATTCGGTAATCTAATACCATCACCTGATGGAGTAAAAGGTGTACCAACCGAAGGAGACTATAGATTTAGAATATCAATGGATGCCACATCTAACGATAAAAGATTAAGGCAAAGGGCTAAGTTTTTGGTACCTAATACTAATAATAACTTTGTCTTTGATGAATTTACTTCAGATGAATTAGAAAATAGTGTGTTATTTACTAAAAATGAACAATTATCTAAAGTTACTATAGGAACTGATTATGAAGATGATTTAAGGAATCAATATAACTATTTAGAGGAATTTTATCCTTTTAGGTGGAAGAAAATTTATACTGTAAAACAATATATTGGTAGATTACAAAAATCAGGTTTTGATGAAGTTAGGGGTTTCATAGGTATAAAAGATATTATAAACGCAGAGGGGGTAAATAAATTTCCTGCGAATAGGCACGATAGTAATTTAAATATATTATACAGTATTATATGTATTATACTTTCTTTGTTTGCAACAGTAATTGGTCTCATCAATGGTATTATAAATATTATTAATGGTTTAATAACTACATTATGTAATTTTAAATTACCAGTATTTTTATGTTTTGGTTCATCAGATAAAGGGTCTAAATATAAATTAAAATATAAGGCATACACTGGTCCTTCATGTAATGTACCAATACCTGCAGGTACGCCTGGAGTACCTACAACTATTGGTTTTTCTGAAATATATGATAGGGCAACAGGACTTACGGGTGATAATAATGAATATGATGAGGGTTCTTTTGATGGGTTCTTAGGTGAGTGTGATTCATCACTTGCTGGGTTAGTAGATGGTACTAGAGAATATTATCCCGCAAAAACAATAGATAATAAATTACAACCAGTCACTCAAAATGGTGATGAGTTTAATACTGGAGTATGTGCACCTCCAGGCACTAAAGTTGCAGACTTTTTAGATGCTAATGGTAATAATGAAGGTGCTTGCGTACAATCAGATATAACAATTGCAGGTAGTCCAGTCTTTTATAAATTAGCAGAATCAGGTTCTTGGAGAAATTCTATAAGGGATTGTACTAAAGATAACATTGATGATGATTGTAGTGGAATAAAAATATTTGGGATTTGTATACAAATACAATATTGGTGTTTATTTGGTGGGATATTTTGTAAAAGATGTAAAGCTTCTTGTCCTGGTGATCCTGATCACGATTGTAATTTAGGTTTAGAATGTGGTGGTGGTTTATTTGGTTGTTGTTCGGATTGTTGTGTTAAAATACCATTAATACCATTAAGGTGTGCAGAAACTGGTGAACAATATGTAATAACTTTAATACCCACACCTTTTGGTGCTAGATTATGTAATAGGGTTTTTGTGGCACCATTTACGTGTTCATCTTGCGGTGGACCCCAAACGCCAGGAATAAAGGATTGGTTAAGTTGTGTTTTAGAACCTGTTGCAGTATTCTTAAAGATGTTAAAATTTGATTTTTATAATGATTGGGTTGGTGGTTCTTTGTATTTCCCATTAATTAAGAGAAAATATAAATTAAAAAAATCTAAAAGAAAATTTGGTCAAATAAAGAAAGATAAGTTTTGTGATTATGAATGTAAAATTAGAGGTGAAGAAGATTTTCAGGGTAACCCAACATATAAACAGTGGAGAATAAAAATACCATTTTTATTTTTTAATAACCCACAAATAACAATAGACGGTTGTACTGCAAAAGTTAGAGGTTTAAGATCTACCGAATGGTATGGTACACTTGAAAATGATGATGAGATAGATAATTTAAATTTGGCAGTTAAAGAATTAGAATTTTTAGGTAGTAAAAATAGTGGAGAATTCTGTAAAATAGTATTTAACACATATTCAGACTTTAATCAAAAGTTTACATTACAAAATGGAATACCTCACAATGTAAAAGATAGAGACTTAGCGGGATTACATGGGAAACCAGAATATGTACAAACACAAGATTCGACAGGATTTGGTACTTGGGAAAATATTGGTGGACATGGGCACCATAGAAATATTTGTGATAACACAAGATTGATGGAGCGAAAAGAATACTTTAAAACTTCTTTAGATTGTGAGGGTGAGCCAACTGCAGAAGATTTACCTGAAAATAATGAATTAGTGGGGGGGGAAGATGGGTTTGAAGAACCTATTAGTGAAGACTTAGTAATTGATTCAAGTGGACAACCTGTAGATCCACAACCTGAAGGCCCACCACCATTAATAGATCCCGCTTTAGGTTTTTGTCCTGGTAATAGTTGTGATTCAAAATGCGGATTCAATGGTGTCGCACCTTGTAAAAATACTAATGGTGAAAAAGATGTATATGATACATATAAAGATCCTATAATAGAACATGGTTTAATTTCTTGGTATGAGGGTGAAATTTATTATACACCATATATGCCTGTTGGTGATCTTAAAGAAAATAAAGCGGAATATAAAGCTAATTTTTTATTACCGACTACAATAATGGAGTTAGGTAGTATGAGTTTTTGTGATATTGACGATGTACCATTTTTAATTAATCAAGTGGAACCAACTACATTTAAAGTAAGTAGCGAAGACTTTAAAACTAAAATAAACCCAAACGAGTCTGATTATTTAGATGGTATTAAAAAAGAAATAAAAAAGTTTGACGATAAAAAAGATTCCTCTTTAAACCTTAGTGCATATATTGAATTTAGTTGTTTTAGTGTTGTATGTGCAAACATTAGTGGTATTGTTAATCAATCTCAAATAGGTGTAGAAATAATAGACAAAAATGATATTGGTGTAGAAGCTGGTACATGTTATCTTAGATTCGATCATGATGAAGATTTAAGACAATATTTTTGTCGGAGATTTAATGGTTATAAATCTGACAGAACTTTTCACCATACAAACCCATATAGTAATATTGATGATAATGTGTATAATACTTATCCAGAAATTACATTAAATGATGGTTATAATTTATACTATGGTTTACCAGATAATGGACCTACAATATTGTCAGAATACAATGATGGTGATTCTTTTATTTCGGGTGATGCTTGTGGGTATAACGAACAAAGTGGTCCAGATTATTTTTATGGTTTAGCTCCAGGTGCGACACAAAATTTTATAAACTACCCTAATAGTGATACTACAAATAATGCTAATGGTACCATTAATTTCGGTAACCCCCCAATTGAAGAGACAGTTGGTGATCCTCCAAATGATACTAATGTTTCGGGTATTAGATTTAACAGATCACAAACACCTTATCATCTATATTTTGGTATAGTACCAGGGAAAACGGCACTACATAAAACAGTTAGTAAGTTTTTTGCAGATAAAATAAATTCAGTTACATTACAAGGTTTAGGTAAGTCCAATAGTAGTGTAAATGAAAATATAAATAATACACCGAAGATTGGTGATGGAGAACAAAATAATTTTACAGTTTATAAAACATGTTTAGGTGAGACATTAATACAGACAGTAAATGGGAATTAAATATTTATAATTAGTGGAAAAAACAAATAAAATATTATTAAATAGCCTTAAACTACCTGACAATGTAAACGTTACTACTCAGTTTCAGTTTGGTATGGAAAATACTAACAAACCTATTCCTTTAAATGATATAGATACCACTGTAGATCAATATGAACAATTTTTAAAAGAGAGAAAAGAAAGTAGTATTTATAGATTTTATGGTGTAGTTAAACCAGTTATTAGTAATCCTTTATTTAATAAAAATGTTAAAATATATTTAAATAATCAAAATGAAATTTCTACAAGTACAATTGAAGGTTCCTCAATTTTTGGTAAAGATGGTTGGGTAGGATATTTTAATGACACACCAGAGGATGACTCTTTATCTTTATTAAATAATGAAAAAGAATCGTTATGTGAATTTTTCCCTTTCGATCCAGGTTATGATAGATTAAGAATGTTAGATGGAGATGGAAGTCAAAATTATTTAATGAAAATCACATATCCTTTTGAAACTAGAGATATAGAGTTAGTCCAAAACAATTCAGGAATAACACTTAGTAATGGAATTTCTATCGTAGATAAATTCGAAATAGAATTAAATGGTAGGATGTACACAGGGTTTATAACAGTAATGAATCATGGATTAAAAGAAGGTGATAACATTAAAATGTTAAATTTTATTGATCAAACACCTACAAATACATTGAATTTAAATACTAGGAACTATAGAGTTTTTAAATTAGGTAATATAACTAACGATAATAAATTAAGAACTTTTATTATAGATGTTAATCCATCAGATATTGATTTCGTAATAGGGGTGTCAACTATTAAGAGGGTAGTTAATAATAAACCATCCGAATACTATGTCAGAAGATTTAAATCTTTAACAGTTTCAGGTTATACTGATTACGATATATACCCTGCAGCTTATGGTGTTACATATTTTAATGATGATGTCGCAGGATTTAATTTTAAGACAGATATAGATGTAGAAGGTTTAACAGATAATTTAGGTAGACCATTAAGTGAGTTATATTTATCTATAATTAAAAATGATAACGATTCTAACCCCACATCTATAAATTCAATTTATTGGTTGAATCAAGTTTCTAATTTACCCGTACCATTTAATCAAAGGTTTTGGACTAAAATTTCTGCAGGGTATAATTTAGAAAATAATGTAAATGTAAATTATAATATAAATTCATATGGTGATGTTAATTACATAAATAATGGTGCAACATACTATGAAAATATAGATGAATCACAAAATAAATTTGATGGTGATATAGTAGAATATAATGAAAATGAACTTTCAGAAAGAAAATTAGAAGAAGTTTTACATAGGGTTAACACAACATATAGAGAATTTTATAATACAATCGATTCAAATTTTGAGGATAAAAGAGAAGGATATATATATAAACCTTTTAGTTTAATACAGATAAGAGATTACGCTAATTACATAAATCCTTTAGTAAACTTACAAACCATCATAGATAATTTTAATATAACAAACCCTTTAGATATTGAGGAACTTAAAAAATCTTTTCAGATACCTGATTATGCAACTGAAATTTCACCAAACGTATATAAATGGAGAGATTTATTAGATATTGGTAATTCCGATTCTACTGGTAGTGGTGTAGATTATCCGTTTGAAAGTGGTGCACACTATATATATTTAGATAAAAGATTTTATATGCAAAGACAAGATCCACCATGTGAATTTATATTAATTTCTGAAGATATAAAATTAGGGTCTTCTGATATTGGAAACGTAGAACAAAATAAATTTAGGGAATTGTTAAAAGAGTCAACGTTTTTAAAATATACTATAGATATTAAGTCTATTAGTTTAAGTAGTAATAGTGATCAAAGTAGTTCACCAGAAAATGGTACGTTAGTATATAATGTTAACATAGATATGAATAATGGTGAAGGTATTGGGTACTACCAATGGAATGGTAACCAATGGATTAAAGCAATATTTACATTAGATAGTGGTAGTGCGAACACTATTGACATTTTAAATTATAATGGTGTTGCAGATTTAAATGTTGAGGTTACACTAGCAGAGTATATAGGTGAATATGAATTAGGTAAAAGAGATATAGCTGGTAGTTGTATAGATTTTTCCATATTGAAAGAAAATGATTTAAACGATGTTTGTTGATAGAAGAAAAATATTGTTAGGTAGTTTAAATAGTGGTACAACAATAGATATACCACTTAAAACTAATTTTTTTCCTGTAGATAATGCGGAATTAATAGAAGATAAATTTGTTAAAGATGAAGTTAACAATTCTATAAACCCAATAGTCGATAATAAGAAGGTAATATTTAAACCTGCAGACAATGATTGGAATATTATTAGTAGATTTAAAATAAATTTAAATTTTTATACACCAGAAAGTATCTCTAATGGTGCGCCACAACATAGAGGGACTGGATCAGAACCTGGTGTATATGAAGATATAGGGTTTATTTTTGATGATATATTTTGTAGAACTAATAGGATAATTAATAGTTTTATTAGGTTTTCTTTTTATGATAAACCTTTTAGTGGGCAAAATCAGTTATTATCTTTTGTAGATATATATACACAATTTGGTTTAGAACAAAAAAATGAGTTTGGGTTTATTAAACCCATATCTGAGTGTCCTATATCATTTACTTTAGGTGATCCTTTATTACAACCACAAGAAATACATGAAGGGTATAATTTTTATTGGTATACAGATTTGGTAGATAATTCACCTAATAAAGAATATGAATTATATGGTGTAATACAATTTAATAATGCGGCTAACTCTAGAGTATATGAATTGGCACCATCAAAACAATTTGATTCTAACAATATTTCATTAAACGATTTAGAAGGAGAAGATGGTATACTTTATTTAAAAGTAATATTAAAAAACGATAATGGTGTTTATAAATATAAATTTTCACCTAACAATAAACAAACTGAATTACCGCCAGGTGTAAACTTAAACCCATCTAATGGGTCAGTACCCACATTAACATTTTGGCAAACTACAATATAATATATTTATAGATAAGGTATGAAATATATAAGAAAAAAGATAAATTTAGAGAACTTTACTGTTAGAAGTATACCTAAAAGTGTGCTTGTAACAAATTCTGAAGGTAAAACTATTATAGATACAGAAAGTCCTAAATATTTTTATGGTACAATACCTAACTATAAAATTGATAATGAGGGTAATTATATATTAACCCCTTTCGGTCAAAAAATTAAAAATACTATAAATGTAGATTTATTTATCACGCAAAAATTAGATGATATGGGAATATTTAGTAATAATTCTTTTATCCCTAAAGATAAACCACTTTCTACAAAACCAGAAGGGTTTAATTCATTTACTTATGGTAGATTAGCTGGAGCACCAGTAAATTTTTACTACACACCTAATATTAGTTTTACTGGTAATACTGATGATGGTTTATTAAAACAAGTAAAATCCTATAGAAAAACTATTAATAATCAAGATATATTTGTACCGAATCTAAATACTTCGAGTGATCCAAAAAATGTATTTAATGGTGTTTTATATGAAGATTCAGAAAAAACGGTATATAATATAGGTGCAAATACAAACAATATAAGTAATACTGGTATTCAGTATACCACATTTAAAGAAAAATTTGTTAAAAAAGTCAATGAGTTTGATAAAAATGAAAACTATAAAGAGACAATTTTCTCCGCAAAAAACGGAGGATGGAATCAGTATAATATATCATTGAGTGCTACAACTAAAAAAGAAGAATATTTAGGTGTAGTTTTTCCACCAGAAGTTGAGAGTGTAGTATTTATTAATAGAGGTGTAGTAGATATATTTGAAAGACACTCTTTATTGTCAGAAATAAAAACAACTAATGATATTGACACAAATAGGGGTGGATTTATAAGAATTTAAAAAAAAAGTTATGGCAACAGGAAATTATGGGACAATTAGACCAGCAGACGTATCAGTAGATGACGTAGAAATATTTTATAGTTACACACCTAACAGAGAGTCGTTAGTTGATGTAGAATTAATATCTTTAGATCCTACAGAAGTTTTAGTACCTGCAAATAACCCAAACAATGCTTCGGAAATATTTGGGGGACTTTATACCTTAAAACTACCAACATCAATATTTGGGACAAAGGGGTATTATAATATAGTAATAAGACCCAAACAAATAAGAACAACGATTCAAGATTGTAGTGTGTTGGTGGATAATCAAGATGTTAAGGGTATTGTTTTTGACATTAATCAAATTCCTGATGATATTAAAAATAGATTTGAAAATGGTAATTTAGTTGGTTACAGAGTTGAATACCTTAAAGAAGAGACAGGTACAGGACAAGATAAAATACAAAATTTATTTAGGATAATTACTTCTAACAACAGAGCGTTACCTATATCTCAGAATCAAGGAAATTCTAACGCTTCTGTAGCGTATACGTTTAATGATAACTCTACGAGTGTGTTCTGTACAGTTTCACCTTCATCTGCACCATCTATTAAACCCAATGCAATACCATTTATTGGTAACCCACAACAAGAGGTAATAATAACCAATACGTTTTTTGATCCTGTTATGATGGAAATCGAAATGGTTGAATTTGACGATGAAACTTTAGCATACGCATTATTCTCAAACCAAACAAAATCTTTAGAAGACGGTATTTATACTATATACAACTTCGGTAATCAGATTTATAGACAATATAATCTTTATGAAGTTAAAGATCAGTTTACAGGTAAACCGTTGTATGAAGTTAGGGAACAGAAGTTTACTATAGACCCTACAAAAGATTTTGATGAGATAACTAATATTTAAAAACGTAAATGGGAACAAATAGTAGGATAAAAATTGCGGGTTACGCTAAAAGAATATTCTTTAATGATAACATTGAGTATAGAAATTTTAGTCCTGATTTAGTAGGTTTCCAACTTACTAGTGAAGGAGGTACTACCTTATTTACAAATGGTAATTTCAGTATTTCAACAAACCTAGATCCTAAACCTAATGTTTTATTTACACAAGGAACAAAATCTAAATTTTTCACTTTAGACGATATATCAACTAAAGGGGAAACTCAAACAGATATACAAAAAAATGTTAATAATAGATTAAATGTTGATTTAACTAATCCTTTGAGTTATGTGTGGTATGGATCAACAAAAGAATTAATCCGTTCTTCGATAATAGAAATTGAAAATGAATGGCCCGCAGCAATATATGTAGACAATAAAGTAGGTAGTGTTACGGGTAATAACATTACTGAATATGTATATGATATCTCTTCTGATGAATCAACCTTTAAAGTAAGCAGTAATTTCTTTAATAACCCTTATAATATAAAATATACTATAGATTCTAAATTCACTTCTACTGAAAATAATGATAACCCATTAAGAAATTTAACTTTAGAATATGGTTCATATGTTATAGAACACAATGGGATATCTAAAAACATAAAAGGTTTTACGGGATCAACACAAAAAACTAATTCTGAGGTAACTTTAGTTGTGGATGGTAACCCCTTTCCTGAATTAACAGGTATTTACATACCACAATTTTCATTTTTAGTTGACGAAATAGATGGATCGATACCATATTTTATAAAACCAAATGAGTCTGAAATTGAAAGGTTTTTTACTGGGTTAGATGATTTTCAGAGAACGATTTTAAATAGAGAAGTAACACCTAAATATAGGGCGGAGATTATTAGTAGTAACTATACTGATGAGGGTGTGTTATTAACATCTAAAAAAGTATATGATTTTCCAGTTCTAATAGATGGGTATAACCTAAACCTTTTTGATAGTTTTTATTTATCTTACTTAGATAATATAACAAAACTTGGTGAAAATTTAGATGAAACAAAAACAGATACGTTAGTTAGAAAGTATACGACAGAAGCAATAAATAGTTTTGATACTCTACCCACACCAGATAAAGACGACTTAACATTAAATGGTGAAAAGGCGACAAAATTAATAAGAATATATGGTGTAGAATTTGACTATATTAAGAAATATATTAATGGTATAAAGTTTGCACATGTCGTAACTTACGATAAGAAAAATAATATACAAGACTCTTTAGTTAAAGATTTATCACATATGTTAGGGTTAGAACCTATTAATTTCATAAATGATACTACTTTTTCTAAATTATATTTACCGAGTAATGGTGGTGGTGAGTTTAGTGGGACATCTACTAATCTTTCACAAAGTGAAATAGAAACCGAATTATATAGAAGGTTGATTTTAAACATTGCTTGGATATGGAAGAGTAAAGGTACTAGAAAGGCGATAGAGTTTTTATTTAGATATATTGGTGCCCCTGAATCGTTAGTTAATTTTAACGAATATGTTGTTTTAGTAGATAAACCTTTAGACATTGAAGAAATAAAAAAATTATTATATCTTTATACAGGTGAGGTAAATTTAGATAATATCCCATATGATGAAAATGGGTATCCTAACCCACCAATAAACGGTGATATTGTAATTACTGATTTTATTGATTCAGAGACGGGAGAAATAGTTGAAAACGGTTTTGCGGAAATGTATTTCCAAAAAGCAGGAGGATGGTATAGGGAGACATATGGTAGTAGTGGGTCGACAACAATATTAAAAGGTAATAACCCACATGTGGGACCTTACGATGGAGGAAGTGAATATTTACAATACTTTAGTAAGTGTTATATACCAAATTTTGATAATGAACCAACTGTAGTAATAACTGCACAAACTTTACAGGATAACTATTTCATAAATTATAATTACGGATTTTTTAATGGTATATCTGCAGACACTGAAGATATTTATACTACCCAATTAACTTTAAATACGTTAACTGGAAAATATCAACCGATAGATGATTGTTTAGATGTGTACTATAACATTATAGAGACACCATTACAAAACGATGGTAAGACAACTTTACAACAAGCTTTTTCTGAAGCAGAATCAAATTATAATGAATTTTTAGAACTTATTAAAGAAGATAGTTATTTAGTTTATTCTCCAGAATGGCAAGTTGTAAAAAACAATTATGAATTGTCATTAAATAATTGTCTAACTGAAGTTGCGACAGAAGATTGTGGTATAAACCAAACATTAGAAATATGTTTAATACAAAAAGAAGTCCCACCATTTACGTGTGAACAATTAAATTTAAATATTTGTAAACCATTTATTTATTATACTAATGATGATGATATTAAAGTCAGTTTTGATGAGTTTAAAGAGTGTTGTGAATCAAATAAACGTACTCAATACGTATCTTATATTAATGAAGAAGGTAGGTACTCGGAATATTGTTCATCTAAAGCACCCTGTATTGGTAAGCCAATAGAGGTTATGGAAGACGGTATAGTTGTTTTTGATATTACTAGTAACAATTCTAATAGAGCTTTTATCGGTGGTGGTTATGAGTTAGAAAATAACAATAATCAACCATCAAATAGTGATGTATACACAGTTAATGGTTTATGTTATCAAGTTGTAGACTTAATAAAAGTAAATTTAGTTTTAGTATCACCACCTTTTAATGGTATATCTATTGAACAATTTTTTGATGTTTTAACAAATGTTAATAACCCATTATATAGTGATTACTTTATTGTGTTTACTACTTTTTTAACTGGTAGGCTTATTGAAGAGGTAAATTGTGAAGAAAAAACTATAATAAGTAGTCCTGAGTGTTGTGCTTGGTATGGATACGATTACCAGATAGTTAAGATAAATGGAAATTGTTTTATTGCTTGTGTTGATAGAAATGAAGATGATGGTTGCATACAAAATGAATTCATAGAAGAAACATTAATTCCTTCAGAAAGTAATAATTATGAAAATTATACCATACCATACATAGATTATACTAATGTAAATACAGGATATGTTGAACTACAAAACCCTGTTGGTTCTTTACAGGAGTATTATTCTACTGAAATAAATGGTGATTGTTTTGAGGAAAGTGTTATAATAAAAGGATTTGCGGGAGGTAATTCATTAGTTCAGTTACCTTACTCTTTATTTGAAGACCCTAACTTTATGAACCCGTCAAATTGGGAAGTTTATTTAATAGATGAAGAAGGTAGAGTTTCATACACACCTGCAACATTTGAGAGTGATTTTATATTAGATTGGAATTATAGTGAAACCCAATTAACAGACTTATACCAATTAGTAACTACAGAATTAGGTTATCTATATAATGATGAACTTAATGCGGCAGTTGATCCAGATTATTTTACATGTGAAGATGTTAATTCAGTTTCAGTAGTATTTGCAAGTGAGAAATGGCAAGGTTTTAAACTACCTAAATTAGAAGATTGTAGTTGTACTATAGACTTTTCTTTAGATTATATGATAAAGTATAATACTAAACAATTAGAAAAATGTGCAGAAACGGTAACTTGTTTTCCTGCAATAATTAATGAAAATACAATTCAAAATTTTAACTGTTTAAACTTTATAGTGTTTACTGAAAATCAAGAAGATTCCGATAGTTTAGTTAATAGTTGGAATACTGATAATAGTGGAAATTCAATAGTAATAGATCCAGTATTTCAATCTCAAGTTATAACACCAATTAAAAATCCAAATACTGGTATACCAATTAAACCTATAATTAGTAATGGTGAGTCACAACAAATATGGCAAAATACTAATATAATAGAACCAGATGTGGAATGTTGTACCGCAATAGGTGGTGATTTAGTACCATACTCCCAATGGGAAAATATTAACCAACAATGGTTAGATACTATTAATGAAAATTATTTGGCAATAACAAATAATGACGTAGAATTTTTAGAAGGTGTTGATTATTCATATCAAACTTACGTACCATACATAAATAATTATCAAAATGTAATATCTGATTTAAATGAATTACCTTTAAACTGTTTTAACTTTGATTTAACTTTACCTGAGTGTGACATAAATTTTGATTGTTATATACAGACACAAAATATTTGTTCTTTACAAATACCTTTGCAATGTGGTTTATGGACTAAGTTGTATCATAATTATATAACTTTATCCAATCAAATAAGAGAAAATATTACACAATACAACTTATACTTAAGAGACTGTAAAGAAGAGATTGGTGACAATAGTGTAGATAAAGTAAATGGTCAAAAAAGTGTAAGTACAACTCAAAGATACTCTACAAAAAACTCAAATGAAATAAGTTTTGATAATTTACAAATAGAAAAAAGTACTACTTTAATTACTAATGAGATAAACCAAAAAAGTGGTGATAATCTCATAATTCAAAAAGCGTTGACTAATGTTAATACACCGTTAGATTGTACGGTTTATGAAAATACTTTAACTGAGTTAAGAAATTTTGATTATAATTCATATTGTAATACTATAGTTTATGGTTCTCCAGATATTAATGATGGGACAAAAACGGAAGAATATAATAATTGTATAAAATCTAAAACATTAGAAAACCAAAATAACGAAGTAATAAACTCCCAACTATTAGAGAGTTGTAGGTTAAAGAATTCATTAGAACAACAATTGATAAGTGCTAAATTCGAAAACAATTTAACACTTGTAAATAAATTAGAGAAACAAATTAATGAGATTAATCAAAATATTAATAGGTTAACTACAAATTATAATAACAATATTAGTTTTAATGAGTCACAACAAAATTCTTCATTTTTGGAAAATGACATACAAAATACAATTAATAAAACTGCTGAATTATTAAATACAACACCTAACGACATAACTAATGAATCGAATAATTTAATATTAACAGATACCCAAAAAGTAACTTTAAATGTAATATACAATAAAAACATATCTCAGATTAGTAATTTAAATAGAGAGTTAGTTAGTAATAGTTTCTTAAAAACAGTTAACACCGAAGATAAAATAATTTTAGAAAATCAAACAGAAAATGAAATTGATGATATAAAAGAAGAATATGAGTTAGTTGAAACTGATTGTGATACTTTAGTGGTAGATGAAATTAGTGGTACTACTGATTGTTGTGATATTATAAGTGTTAGTGATTTAGAAATATTAAATAATAGTTTTAATAGTCTTAGTAGTCTAATTAAATTAATAAATAAAGAGATGTATAGTTGTCATAATTCGTGGTATGAGACATTATCAACTAATTATGAAAACTACATTAACCAAAAATATTATGTAAAATATTTCGATGATTTAAAAATTAATTTTAAATTGTTTGTTAATAATACAAATTTAGATACTAATACTAATATAGATACAGGGTTAACTTATTTACCGTACACAGAATCCATAAACCCAATATGGGAATGGGACCCTACAAATGGTTATAGTGGTGTGATATTAGAGGGGAATGAGCAATTAATTACGACAATAAAAGAGAGTGTATTTAGTTACCTTACACAACAAGATATACTTTATAATTCAGATATTTTTGAGCCTTCTTGGCAAAAACTTAATTTTACTATACCTGAGTGTGTGTGTGATGATTTAAGAAGGTTATACCCTAATAAAGAGTTTTTCTTTTCAGTAGAATTAGAAAATTATGAATGTGACTTGTGTTTATTAGTTGATAACATACAAGTTAATGTTACAGATTGTCAAACACAAAGAATATTATCTATTAATGATTGTATGGTACCACAATTAAATTGTGTAATTGATAATAAAAAATCTTGGGTATATTATGACGATGGTGTAGTTAAAAAAACTATTTATCCTAATGGTGATTGTAATACAGGATCAGAAACAAATTATGAAATAGTAACGTTAGGCGCAGAACAAGAAAGACTTTGGTTAGACTTAGAGTATCGATATACAGATTACGATATTCAGCACTCAGATCTTTTAATAAATGTTAAAAATGCATCGTTTAGTATTGATCCAGCGAAAGCGATAGAATGTGATGTATTTAATTATTGGAAAAATATTGATTGTGATAATTGCCCTACTAAATGTTTAGAAGATAGTAAAGTTTTTGAAGATGATGACGATTTCTTATTTCAAGATTGCAATACTTACATATTTGAAGATCAGTCTACAGAACATTCAGTAGTGTTTAGTGGTGAAGTATTAAGTAGTGGTTATACATTAAATTTTGATGATATTGAAACTACAGGATTAACATTTAGTTGTTCTACATATACAGATTCATTAACTCAAAGTGTACTAAGTTTAAAAAATAAATATTATACGTTAACATCTGACTATATTGAATCTTTAGATGCGACTTATCAGCAACTATTAGATAAAGGGGAAAGTTTAGATAACTTCTATATACAAGAGAATAATTGTGGTACTGATACTATTGTGATAAATGATAATAGTAGTCTAAATAATTTATTTGGTATTATCACCGAAAACTATGATGGTACAATATCTATATTTGAAAATTATCTATACACTGGTACAACACCATATAGTGGTGGTATATTAACAGAAGTTTTATCGGGAACTGGTGTAACGGCACAAACTTATAACCAAAAACTACACATTGATCAAGATTGTTGTGAATCATTAAACGATTTATTAAATGGTGAGGGTGTTGGGGGATTAGGTTTAGGTAAAAACTATCAATGGGATACTACAAATTGTTTTTGTACTTGGAAACCATTAGACGATTGTGATAAATGTAAAGGTGATTGCGAATACTGCGGACAGAAAAAAGAATGTGTAGATGGTTTTGCAACAGGCGAAACTTACAGTGTTTGTATTAATCCACTAGATTATTTAGATATACAACCATCAGAAATTAATATTAAATCGGTATTTGATCAATTAGTGCAAACAAATTTAATAGATGTTAAAAGTAGACAAACCATAAGTGATTATCCGACACTTAGAATGTTCTACGATCTATATTTAACTGCTAGTAATTGTGGTGAAGATTTATCGGGTAAATTTACATATAATACTATGTTTGAGTTTATGGATAAGATTGGTGATTATTGGTTGGACTTAATTGAGCAAGTAGTACCTGCGACTACAATATGGGAAGGTTGCGATAATTCAGGTAAAATTTATAGAAATACAATATTTGATAATAATAAATTTAATTATAAAAGATATAGTCTTAATTTTATTGATACTACAGAATGTCCACTAAGTGGTCAGACAGATTTTAGTATAGGTTCTCAAAATATAGAAAGTTTAGTAGTAGAAAAACCTATATACCCCTTCAGTTCAGAAATAAATCAACTAAAAATAGATATTTTAGAAAAGAAAATAAATATATCGGTTTATATTAAAACAGGTGACACATATAATAGTAGATTATGTTCTTTAAATTTACAGGATTTAACTACACCTAATTTACAAAATCAAAAAGATGAAATAGAAACTCTAATAAATTTAAATAATGAGTTATTAGAAACGTTAAATGGGGAATTAGTAGAATTGAATAGTGAGTTAGATGAACTACAAAAAGAATATTTAAAACAACAAAATAATTTCTATATGAATTTTACTAGTTGTAGTGGGATAACAGAAAACCTAATAAATGCACAAAATAATTTATCAGGATTTACAGAAGGTACTACTAACTATGAAAGACAAAGAAATTTTATTGCAGGACTTAGAGATAAGTATACTAAATGTGTTAGACAATCAAACACATTATTAAGTGAATATAACACAGTATTTATTACACAAATATATGATAGTAATGAATATGAAGGTAATGTTATAATTACAGGTGACTCCGATTGGGAAGATGGGGGACCTTTCTATAATAAAGAATTAATACATAATTGTACTAATTAAATAATATGAAATATTTATAATAAAAAAGAAATAAGATGCCAAAACAAAGACTAACCGACAGACAAATAATGAGTGGTGTTACACTAACAGATTTATTACACTTTGTAATAACTGGTGATACATCACAAAATCCTGCGGGTTCTTCGTATAAAGGTAATGTAGAACAACTATTTGACGCTTTTAGTGCGTATACTTGTACAAACCCATTAATATTAGACACTGTTAATTCTTGTACAACAGGAATTACTATTAATGGGAATGTTGTTATTAATGGTTCTGCGACTACCATAAATACAGAAGTAATCCAATCAAAAGATAATAATATAGTATTAAATTATAGTGGTACACATTTAACTGCGATAGGTGGGGGTATAACATTAGAAGATGGGGTAAGCGATGGAGTTGATTCTAGGATATATACTGATTCTAATGGTACTTGGTTATTTGACCCAGGTTTAAGTGCGTCCACAGGGACAATTGATACATTGAGTGCGTGTACGGGTGTGTATACATCTAATTTATATGGGTGTTCACCAATAACAGTAAACGATGACTTAATACTAATTAGTGGTTTAACTGCGACATCAGTAAACATACAAAACGTTTTAAGTGGAACACCAATTTTAAATTTAGGTGTAGACGTTGATGGTAACGTTGTTAGTGGTTTAACTTCTGGTGATAACATATATAATATAGATGGTACATTAACAACGGGTAGAACCGTTAATGTTAGTGGTTATTCTTTGACTATTTCAGGTGAGTCAGATAACGTACTAACCATTGTTGGTTCGGGTGATACAGAACCCTTATTTACGGTACAAGGTTCTAGTGGTGAATTATTTAGTATTACAGATAGTTTAGTAGGTGAATTATTTACTGTTAATGATAGTTCGGGAATGCCAATATTAAGTGCATTTGACGATTATACAGTACTTATGGGTAATGTGAATCTAGTACCATCACTTAACACTACAGTCAAATTAAATCCAGGAACTGGATTGTCTACAGTATATTCTTTACCTATGAGTGCGTATACGGGAGCGTTCTTTGATTATACGGTTACAAATACTGGTGGTGCGAGAGCGGGTAACATTATGTCTATATTTAGTGGGAATACAGTAAACTTTACGGATGCTCCTACAAGTGAGATACCTTCACCAAATGCGACAACAGGTATAACATTCAGTATGTCTGCAGATAGTACTAATGCGTTATTACAAGTATCTGCCGCAACTACTGGGTGGGAAGTAAGAACAATAGTAAGAAGTATATAAATTATGAGTTTTAATTATTCACCAAAGATAATAATAGATGGGTTAGTTTTTTATGTCGACCCTTTTAATTTTAAATCTAGAAGTAGAAGTTTACCTTTAACGGGTGGTACTATTATTGATTTAACTAGTTCTTATGACTTTGAAGGTACTTTTACAAATGAACCTGAAGTTTCTGACGATTACAAGTATATAACTTTCGATGGGACTGATGATTTTATTCTATTCCCATATTCTTCCGCGGAGTCAATTCAAGAACAAATGCCATTTTATAGATACAAACCAAAAACTTTTACATTTTCAGCTTGGGTTAAGTCGGGTACAACAGGAAGTGGTGGTGTTATGTTTTTTGGTGGTGGTAATGATTATTTTCTAAAAATACCCGCCTTAACCGCAACAACTTCTTATACTCCAGGAACTTATACAGGTGTTATTGGTGAGAATTGGAGTGCAACAACCCCTACACAAGCTTCTAGAAATTTACCTTCTTTTGAGGTTACTATAGATTCGGGTGGTACAATAACAAAAGCGGTTGCAGAAACTATTAACTTTATTGGTGGTGGTTCCGCACCAGCTAATGAACAAGTTATAGTAAAATTATCAGGTAATACTATTGGTGGTTCTACACCTGCAGATGACGCATATTTATTTTGGAGAAGTGGTACATCTAGTCAAATGAGATGGGGCTTTGGGATTGGAACTAATTATGGGATGACAATTGGTGATAGTATTGAAAGAGGAACTTTTATTACAGATAGAGTAAGTAACGAACCAAAAGAATGGAATTTAATTACTATCACAGATGTGGGTGAATTGGTTACTAATAATTTAAGTTGTTATGTTAATGGTGAATTAGTTAGACAAGATACATCAACATTCCTAAATGGTTCACAAATGAATCCTGGAACTATGAACGCGGGACAAATAAATATTGGTAAGGGTGCGGCTTCTACTTTCGGAACATTCTTAAATGGTAGTTTAGGTCCTTGTATGATGTATGACAGAGCATTATCACAAAATGAGATAATAAGAAATTACGAAGCATTAAAAAATAGATTTGAGATATGAGTGGAACAGTAGGACCAAGACCAGAAAGTGTATTTAACCGATTTTCATTTACATTTGATGGAACTGATGAATATATTGATTGTGGAGATAATAATAATTTAAGCTTTGGAAATGGTACAACGGATTCTCCTTTTTCTATTTCAGCTTGGGTTAATATGATCGACGCAACAAGGTTTAGGATAGTAAATAAAGGCGCAAACTTTTCAAATGACTATGAGTATCTCTTTTCAACAGGAGTTCCTGATACAATTTCTTTTAATTTATACGACAGTAGCACAGGTGGTAGAATAGCAAGAAGATATAATACTGCCTTAACAAGTTTTCAAGGTCAATGGATTCACTTAGCCGCAACTTATGACGGTAGTTCAGCAAGTAGCGGAATGAAAATATACTTGAACGGGTTAAGAGTTGACGATGTTCAAAACGATTTGGGAAGTTATACCGCTATGGAAAACGGCACAAGCCCATTTGAAATAGGAGCATCGACAAGCGGAGGTGTTTACAGTAATGGTGCAATGGATGAAGTTGCAATATTTAGCACGGAACTTTCTGCAAGTGATGTAACAAGCATTTACAATAGTGGTGTACCTAACGATATTAGTGCAATGGGTGGATTGGTTTCTTGGTGGCGAATGGGTGATAAGGCAACCTATAGCAATCCAGGTGGGCCAGGTAACTGGACATTAACAGATCAAGGTAGTGTAGGTAATGACGGAACATCTGATGGAATGGATGAAAACAATAGAGTATTAGATACTCCTTAATAATATAAAAATAAAAAATAATAAATTATGTCACACACATTTGACCACAGAAATTTTATGATATTCAATGTATCCGAATTGGGTTCAGTGAATTTTAATGAAGTAT
>WLWF01001029.1_pt1 | contig 24855 bp, 18 predicted proteins | sample 6718331 | NCBI WGS metagenome assembly WLWF01 (sample SAMN12718692, study PRJNA515312) | sponge metagenome | isolation source: marine sponge | host: Mycale hentscheli | place: New Zealand: South Island, Marlborough, Capsize Point | collected 2003-05-01
AACAACGAGATGTGATCAAAACAGTATCTGCTCTTGAAGAACATCGCTTACAGAAAATAAATGATCCAGATGTTGCGACTCGAATTCGACAATATGAGCTTGCGTTTCGAATGCAGACGAGTGTGCCGCAACTCGCAGATCTTTCAGGAGAAACCGCGGAAACACTGGAGTTGTATGGTGCAGAACCTGGTCAGGCGACAGTGGGTACCAATTGCCTGATGGCCCGTAGACTCATCGAGCGAGGCGTGCGGTTTGTGCACCTCTACCACAGTGATTGGGATCATCATGGTGGTATTGATCGCTTTATGAATGAGATCTGTCCGCCAACCGATCGAGCAGCCGCTGCGTTACTCACTGACCTGGATCGTCGAGGCCTGTTGGATGAGACGCTGGTTGTCATTGGTGGTGAATTTGGCCGCACACCAATGGGCCAAGGGAAGGATGCAAGTATTGGACGAGACCATCACATCAAAGGTTTTAGTACCGTTCTGGCAGGAGGTGGTATCCGTGGTGGGGTGACGTATGGAGCCACTGATGACTTTGGCTACAACGCTGTTGAAAACGTTGTGCATGTGCGTGACCTCCACGCAACGATGCTCCATTCCTTGGGAATCGACCATAACCGTTTCTCAGTTGAGTATCAGGGGCTTGATACAAAGCTGACCGGTGTGGAACCAGCGACACCGATTGGAGCTCTTTTTGCCTGAGGACGCGGATGTGCATTTTGCAAAACGCTGCAGAAGACCGTTGCATTTTGCTGCGCGCACTTCTCACCACATTTTGGAACAGTGAAAAATAGGCTTAAAAACAAGCGTATTTGTAAATTCGACATTTGGCACGCCGTCTGCGTTGGGAAGGGAGTATTGCCCAAGACTTCTGCTGAAAGGCTCTTCCCATGACTTCCGCTACCAGACAATACAGACGCCGTCTATCAACTCAACAAACCACACTTCACAACGAACAACTTGAACCACGCCATCTCATGGCAGCGGTTGCTGATGGCTGTACTGAGTGTCAGAGCGAGCACACCAATGATATGTCTGTTCAATCTTTTACGGAGATAGCCTCCAAAGTGTTCGGTGACTCAGGAGCCAGTGGACTCGGCGGAAAGGAGCAGTCAGCGAAGCCTGGAGTGAACATTGGAAAAATACCACTTGATGAGATGATGGATCATCTTGGAGATAGGGGAATACGCCCAGATTTTTCAGAACTCGTAAAAGGTGTGCAAAACCTTCTTGGTCGACCCGGTGCACGAGCAGGATTTCCAGGCATTGGTCAGACTGGTGAGCTTGACCCAAATGATATTTTTGGAGGCAATAGGGATAAAATTAGAGATCTGTTGGATAGTCGCGGCAGTAATGGTCTCTTCCGTCCAGGTGAACGCACGTATCAGGGAGACTCCCAGAGGGATTGGTCCGCTGCCGGCTCAATGATCCCGGGTGCATCTACCGCCGCAAGAATGTTGCAGAGTCAGGCGTCCAGTAGTTGTGGAACGGGAGCCGCTGTCATGGGGGTCGGTGGTTACGTGGCAACTTTCCCACACCCAGCCGCTAAAGTTGCTGGTGGGATTTTAGTTGGTGTTGGTGCCATATTATCGGTTGATTGTGATAATCAAGATCAATCACAATCGACGGAGGATTCTTCCGCCGAGTCATCAACGGAGCCCAGAGATGCTGGCTTACCAGGTGGTGCCGGGGAACACGGGAACGCGGATGAATCGGAAGTGATCGTACTCGATGAAATCGTAATAGGACCCACTCAGCCTGTACTAGTCTCGGAAGAACTGGATGAAAATGGAAACGTGGTGCACATGACTTTTGCTTTTCCTGAAGAACCAAGCGGTACAGGGGGAGACGATGGCCAACCGAATGAAGAAAATGGATGGGGGGGTGTTCCTGATGTGGCTATGGGTGATGGCAAACTCGAATTCAGAAAACCACGTGAAGGTGTCTACGACCTTACAAAAGCTGAAATGTTGAGTCGCTTAAAACCACGGGAGCGAGCCTTTAGTATTGATGCTGTGATAAATCCTGTTCCTGATGAAGTAGGTGCCGCATCCAACGTGAGTTACCAGATAAGCGAACAAGCAGGATTGACACCACCCATTCCAACAGATGGTACGTGGAATACATTTGGTGCAGGATCTGCCGTCAGTGAAAGAGCCGGATATACGCCACCAATTCCTGTTTGGAGTGCATTTGGAACTGACAAAGTGCAGTGAGATGCGCAGAATATTCACTCGATTCAAGCCCGCCCTATCTGTTGGGGCGGGCTTTTTCTTGCCTTCGTTTACCTTACGAAGCGAAGCAAAAAGAGACTCAGGAAGACGTGCCAGGTATTAATTCTCGATGTCTATGAAAAAGATCTCTCCTGTCTCTCGGCCCATGAAGCATGAGTCCAATCCATGTATATCGAACAAACAGTTGGTAGGTCATAAGCAGAATCAATGTTGTACCTGTACAAATAATGCTGAGCTTTAAAACGATTGGGAGTTTCCATGTCTGCATCACGCATGCGAGTGTGATCACAAGGGGGATGTGCATTAGGTAGAGCCAGTAGGACGAGTCAGAAACATAGCGCATGACTCTACTTTCCGCTGAGCACCATCTTCGGAACATTCCAATGAATCCAAAACACATCAACCATGCAAAAAGTATCTGTGGAACTGCAGTGAGGACTGGGTTTGCCATGGTGGCGAGGGCGGCAGGAAAACAGAGGCATGCTCCAAGAAGATGCCAGGGCCACCAACGACCAAGACTGTCAGCTTTTTGACCCGAGATGAATACCGACATGCCGAACCCAAAGAAGATGGCATAGTAGGCCACGAGATGAGGTTGTGGAAGAATCCCAATACTTGTATCCGGGCCAAAGTGCATTCTGGGTGACATCGTGCCCATAAGTAGCTGTGGAAGAAGTGTAAGTGGAACCATCCACCAAATGGACGCATTGAGTTGAAAAGGCCATTGTTTTTCAACGGAAATTCCGAGGCAGCGAAGGAGTGACTCGACGCAGACAAACAACGGAATAAGCCAACATAAGAACCACAGAAACCAGAGGTGATCAAACACACGTGAAAGGATCAGATGACGAGGTTTGAGATTTCCAAAGATTCCTTGATCACGTGATTCTTTTTTATCAGTACGTTTGAAAATAGTTTGAAAGCAATCGGACTTGATCCAACTGGCGTATCCAGAGCGGACTTTTTCTAAATTTTCACGGAACCGAGTTTTTCGCACGTTGCGGGTTTCTTCATCCGCGGAGCCGTCATTATTACTTTCGGAATCGGATAAGTTTTCTTTTGATGGCGTGCCTGCCTCACGAAGAAGCTTTCGTATTCGTTCCCGACCCGATTCAACCCGTTTCTGGTCGAGCTCCGGTACTCTCAGCCAAGAAGCGATACCCTGAGTCATATCCCAATCCACGTTTGTTGAATCTATCGCTGTGTCGTCATCATCCCCCCGAACACTGACATCAATGCCACGATCCAGGAGAAGCGTGGCAACACCTACGCGACCGAGGAACGCGGCACTGTGCAGCGCTGTACGGTTGCCATCGTCTCGTTGCTGGACATTCGCACCTCGTTTCAAAAGAAGTTCAACCACTTTGGTTTTACCGAAGAGTGCAGCGAGGTGGAGCGGTGGCATTTTGAACTCTGGATCAGGAGTGTTGATATCAACTCTCTTCTTCCTTTTGTCAAGAAATGACTTCACCGTCAAAAAATCACTGCCACGAATGGCGTCGTAGAGGTTGTCTGGTTTTTTCTTGGTTTCAGACGTCTGCTTTTTCTCCGCAATTCTCTTGCCGTAACTAGCAGCCCACCGGCCGACGTAACTATCGAGCGGAACAATAGTGACAGTGCCAAGGAGACATGGCAGAAGAATACGCACGCTTCGCTGTCGAAGCATGGTTTGTACGCCTCGCTTCTGCCAGAGCATGGCAGTGAAAAATCCACTGACAAGAAAGAACAACGGCATTCGAAAACCGTGAATACCAAGAAAGAGAATCCATACCCAGCCTGCTGTTTGTGTATCACGAATCACGGATAACCCAGGCATAAAAGGCATTAATCCATGGAGGACGATGCCAAGAAGCATGGCAACAGCCCGTAGGGCATCAAGATCATGCCTGCGAGCAATTATTTTCGATGAAATAGGTTCAGGCATGAGTTTTTTCATGGTGACGCGCTAGTGCCTGCAGGGCATTGGTTTGTCGAGTCTACCGATCGGACGAAAAACAAGAAATCGTGAGAGGTACCAGGGATGTGGATTCAAGAGTGCAGCGTCTTCCGGTGCACCTTTCTTTTTAAAAAGAATAGCCTCAGGTTGTTTCGACCGTTTGTATTTTACAAAAAGGTTTTCCCGCTTCCGAGAAGAGGTGATCCTTCGAAGTTCAAACCAGGTGAGAAGATCCCTCGTCTTCACGTATTGTTGAAGTTGCCGATCGTTTGATTCAAGTATCTCCACAAGATCATCCTGATACCCAAACAGTCTGAGTCGAGGCATGAAGAGATGATTGTTGCCGGTTCCCTCTGTGCGAATATTCGAAAACATCGAAAAGGCAGTAGTAGTTTTCAAACTGAGGTACGGTGACAGGCCATTGAAGAAGACAAGTGTTGGAAAAATCAGGAGAAGATATATGGGCCGTGCCATAGGATCGGGTGGCGTGTTCCATACGTGTCGTCGAATGGCAGGTGTATAAATCACCACGAGCCACATTGCAAAGACAAGCCATGTATAAAAGCCAATTGCATTAGCCATCAAAAAACCATCCCCATTTTTGTATGCACGCATTTGTAAGAAGAGTGCGACGCCAAAAAGAAAGACAGCAGCCAGCTTGATGACCAGAATGCCGAGGCGAGGAATGCTGATCCTTGTAGCAAAAGGATTGTCCTGAGATGAGAAAAGAAAGACGGCATAAAGCACGTAGAGCAAGTGTGAAAAACTGTAAATTCCACCGTGTGGATGGAGAGCGAGAAACCAGTGGAAGAAAAGGCCTACCAGAACAGCAGCAACGCGAGTCTTCCGCCACCAGAGGCCAAGCGGAATGATCAGCTCGAAAAAGAGTGTGCCGATAATGGTTGGCCAGTGTGTCCATGTGCCTGACGGAGCAACGGGCACAGATGCAGCCAATTCTTTGTGCATTGATACGGCACAACTGACAGCAGGATTGAAGAAGTCCCAGTTGAGCTTATGGAGTACGGTAAAGAAATACATGATGATGAGCGCACTCATCACAACGGGTCGCATGTGCTCATAGATCAAACCACGAAGTTCCTGAGACGAAAGATCTCTTTTCCATTGGCATATCGAAATAGCCAAGGCAGTGCCTAGCACGGATGTGTGCACAAGAATCTCAAAGAAAATATGATTGGGTACAAAAGGAAGTTTTTGAAACCAGAAAAAAAGACTTGTGAGAAGAAAGAAAGAGAGGGCTAAAATTGATCGGGGTAAAAAAAAGAGAATAAGTGTTGATGCAAGCAATATTTGCCCAGAGAGCATGCTTCTCCACCAGGGGAACGAAAGCATATGAACAAAGCTAGCCGTTGCTAATCCAAGGCTTACGAGACAGAAACTGTGGTCGTCCACAGGTTGAGGGGAAGATTGAGACGAATGTTTGTCAATCGTGTCACTCACTCGAACAACCATAGTAAGAAATGTAATTGAAAGTGAGTAAATGCCATTATTTCAAAACGAAATAGTACGTGAAGAGAAACGAGTATCATGGAATTTATATTTATTGTTGAGCACTATTCTTGATTTTTGTTGGATGGGTGAAGGAGCTCAATCTCTGTAAAATAGGCACCGCCTGCTGAACCGGTTCCACTCCAGAGTTTTGTTTCAATTTTTGTTTTTCCGGCAGGTAAATCTATAAAGAAATCGATGTGTGATGCTCCAGTTGGTACGTCAGCCTCGTGTGTTATGCCGGCAAGTTTCAAAGAAGCCTGTTCGGCAATAACCGGTTCATCTGCTTCTTTGGGAAGTTGCCGCAAGGTGATTCGGTATTTCCCTTTTTGTTGAACCATGACGTGCCACGGTCCTGTTATGGGAACTCTGCGATTGATTGAATTAAAATTCCATGGCGGATTTCCAAATGGCAAATACCAGTCTTGAGAGCACAAAGTAGTTGGGTTTTCCAGAGGGTTGCCGACATCGATAGCAACGGGTTCCATGCGTGGTGATACAGATTGCCAGAATATTTCATAAAGATTACGAAGTTCAGCAATAACGTCTGGATGATCTTCAGCAATGTCTTTCTGTTGGGAGCGATCAGTACGGAGATCATAAAGCTCAGTGCCGTTTATAAGCCGCCATGGTCCTTTGCAGACACATGATGTATCCCACGGTTCTTCCGGATGGTGAAACCCGGCACCGCCATGGAGTTGCGCAATGTAGTGGTCCCGATGTGCCGGCATTTTTTCATCATGAATGTGTTCTGCGAAAGAAGATCCGTCGGGGTTATGATCTTGAGGGAGTTGTATCTCACACAGATCGAGAAGAGTTGGAAGAAGATCAAGATGAGCCGTCAGTCCATGGAAGTCTTTTCCTTCTTTGAGCCCACCGCCAGGCCAATGAAGAAAGCAGGGGACTCGATGGCCACCCTCGTACACAGTCGACTTTTTTCCCCTCATGTGTGCATTGAAGCCCCGGTAACTTTCTGCTGGCAACTCACCTTTCGGAATACCATTGGAGGTGCCATTGTCTGTCATGAAAATGAGAATGGTATTTTCAGCAAGTTTTAGTTCTTTGAGGTGTTCGCGCAACAGGCCTACGTTGTGATCAATATTTGCAATCATGCCATAAAAGTTTGCACCGTGTCCCCAGAGGACGGAATCTCGGTATGGTTCGCTCCACTCTGGATCAACCCGGTATGGTCCATGTGGAGCATTCGTTGCGAGATATAAAAAGAAAGGTTCTTTTTGATGACGTTCAACAAAGCTTTTGGCCTCGTTGAACCAGATATCTGTGCAATACCCAGTAAATTTCTCAAATACACCATTTCGTTCATACGTATCGTCAAAGTAATCGTTTCCGTAGTAGTCAGAAGCTTGGCCAACTCCACCACAGCGGTGCCAGAGAACTTCTTGAAACCCGCGGTCTTGCGGGCGGTGCGGTGCGTTATCTCCAAGATGCCATTTTCCAATCATGCCAGTGACGTACCCAGCATCTGAAAAAATATTTGCAATCGTCTGCTCATCACGATGGAGCATTGTACGGCCACTACTCGTACGATACGCCCCGGTGCGAGCAGGATAGCGACCTGTCATTAGTGCGGCACGAGTTGGTGTGCAGTAAGGACTCACATGAAAGTTTGTAAGTCGAAGCGATTCCGCATGCAACTGATCAATGCAAGGAGTTTTTATGACCGGATTGCCATGACACGCTACGTCACCGTACCCCTGATCATCAGTCATAATAAGAATGACATTTGGATGAGCAGCGTCTGCAATTATTTGAATCGACACTGTGTTGCACACCATGACAATCAGGAAGTACAGAAAGTTCTTCATGGTGGGCTTTCCTGACAGATAGTGCTCTATGTGAATACCTCGTTACCGTACGACGGCATAAATCAAGGAGCCGGAATCAACTCGACGTAATCATCATCAAAATTGACACCATTTCTTCATACAACACCTTACATGGATGCTGAGGTACTCGTCTAGTTGTGTTCTCCGAACCAACGCTCTTTGATCTCATCGAGTCGTCCTGCTTCGCGCATTTGTAGGATTGCATTATTCAGTGGCTCACGAAGTGTGCTCCCTTGTGGAAGCGCCAATGCGAAGTCAAAAGAATCAAAGATGCCTGGTACCAGGCGAAGATTATTCGCTCCGGAAGTATGCAGAGCAAGCATGAGAGTGTGCGATTCAGAGACGAGTGCGTCGCATTCCTCACGCGATACAGCAGCCATCATCTCTTCAAGATCCGGATAGAGCACGGGGCTGCCTCCGAACTCTTTTACGGCATCAACAACAACACCACCTTCTTGACAGGCAACGGTCTTGCCGAAGAGATCACGAGGGCTCCGAACGGTACCGGTTACCTGATCAACCGTCATGGTAGTAGTGAGTGTACTAGTGAGGAGTGCAACAAGCACAATGCCACCAATCATCGATGCGGTTGCAATAAATCTTCCGGTTACAGTCGAAATTACTTTGTTTTCACAGCCACCAGTAATGATTGTGCTTACGCTCCACCAGACGGCTTCCCAGGCGCCCCGCGGGTAAGGAGTGGGGAACGATTCTGCATTATGGCGTCGTTCGAAAATCCAGAGAAGGTGTCCGGTCAAGACTATCGTTCCAATCACTCCAGCAAGAATAGATACTAATTCCCATGAAATTAAGTTATTGAGAGCTGTAAGCAGGCGCCCGTCACGCTCGCGGGAAACAGCAATTTGTAGTCCTGAATGCACAACCGGATGTGTGAAATCAACCAGCTTCTCTCGTTGCTCTGTCATTGCAAGCGGCCCCAGAAGCACATCAATATCACCACGCTTTGTAGCACCAAAAAGAGTTTCAATCGATGGTATCGCAACCAACTCTGACGACACATCGATACGCTTAGATAATTCATTCCAAAGATCAATGGAGTAGCCACGAGGTTTTTCTCCGACATATTCGGCAAGTCCCTTCATCGGAAAAACTCCAACACGCAATCGCTGATTTTTGTCTTGTGTGCTTGGTTCTTGTGCCAGCAAACAGTTCGACTGACCACCAGAGAAACAAGAGACCGTCAACAGGATCAATGCCGCGACCTTGGCCATTGAACGACTCACTCGAAGGTTCTTGGAAACAATAAGAAGAATTGCACCGAGTACAACAACGCCCCCCGCTGCGGCAACGGCAAGCGGTGGCAGCGACAGAGTAGCTACGTCGGTTGCCACCGATTCGGGGAGAGAGTCCTTGTCATGAATGCCAGTCATATAGAGCAGGAGAAGTGGCATCGAGTTATTTGCAATGTGACACAGTATTGCAGGATAGATACTTTTCGTTAGCAGCACGATTGTGCCAAGTGCGATGCCAAGAAGAAATGTTTGTGGCATCCGTTCAGGGAGAAGGTGGAAGATTGCAAAACAGATAGCTTGCGCAAAAACAGCAATAGCCATTCGTTGGTTGCTGGGTTTTTCACCACAAAACGCAGAGAGAACCCACCCTCGAAAGAGTAGTTCTTCAAGACATGCCGGAAGTATGGCGATAAGAACCCAGGCGAGCCACCAGGGTTGGTCAAGCATCAGAGAAAGTATTTTTTCTGAGAGTTGCTTCATTGCCGGTGACATTTCAATAGTCGTAAGTTCTAGCAGGACAGCGGCACCAAGTATGAAAAGTCCACCACCAGTCAGGAGGCCACCAAGCAGTGCACTGAATCCACCAAGAAAAGATCGCCAACCCGATCCAGCGCCCGGCCAATAAAGTGAAAATGTTTTTTGAATATTGACTCGTTGCCACCAAAGAAGAATGACGAGAGGAGCAATAACTGCGAGTTGTTGTACGGGTATCGCTAACACAATGTCCTTGGGGCTGATGCCTTGAACGTACCAAAGCCCAGCAAGGCCAACAGCAAGAGCAAGACCACCGTGAATGACACCGGGTACAATTCGAGGCGCCGGTCGACCAAACCCGCTTGCAGCATCTGGGCCACGAAACAGGATGTCTTCGTCAGTAAGCATGATTGCTGTCCCGCGAAGCAGTACCCACGTCACTGCAACACTCGACACCATCGTTATCAGGAGTGGCATAATCCCAGTAATTGGATCGGTCATTATGAATGACGAAGAGCCTCGACCGCTTTGGCTTGTATCAGTGAGCTTCTGCTGTTCAGTAGGTGGCGGGGTTAAGGCATCCTGCGAAACAACTATTTGGCCAGTAAAAGGTACTGCAGGTACAAGGCCGTTCTTGCTGATACCCGGTAGTAGTGCGATACCAGCAAGTGCACTGATAAGCAAGATAACAGGAGTCAGTGTGTTCTGTGCTTCTTTCACACTTTTCGAGGCAGTTGTAACAGCGAGACTCATTGCTGACGCTACTGAGGAAAGACCAATGAATGAAAGAAGAGTAATGAGAGAGCCTTGTCCAATATTTTGGAGATAGTAATTGGTGGAACCATCTGGGAAATATCTCAGAGAGACAAGAATCGTGAGGAAAATCGAAATGACATTCGCGGCTAGAGTAGCAAGCGTGACACCAAAAATGGCAAGATATTTTCCAAATACAATGTCTTGTGTTCGGCATGGTACGATGAGAAGTGTTTCAATTGTGCCTCGTTCTTTTTCGCCAGCAATGGCATCGATAGCTGGATAAAAAGATCCGGTCATGGTGAGGACAGCAAGCAGAACAAGTATTGCTCCAGAGATAGGAGTAATAATACTTCGATCGGCAAGTGCTTCTTCTGGCTCCTTGCCCTCGAATGTTAACTTGATTGGATCAAAGAGGCTCAAGGGAACTCCAGCACGCCCCATTCGCTCCTCACGGACCTGCTCAGCGAATGTTTCGATAAGAGATTTAAATTGTTTTCGTGTCTTATTACTCGCAGGGTGTTGTTCTGAAACATGGGCCGTGAGATTGACCGTATCGAATTCTTTCAGTCCTTGCGTAAATCCCTCTGGAACATCCACCCAGAGATCGACTTTCCCGGCTTCGAGCAGTTGCTTTGCTTTTTTGGTTGGTTCAATTTCAGCAAAGACGTCACTGGGCCACCCGGGTAAAGAATTCTCTTCCGATTCGAGGAGGATCATGCCAAGACGAGCGGCTAAACGAGGAGATTCAGGTCCGCTGAGAACGAGCGAAAGTGATGTGGCGGACTGTTGTTCTTCTGTAGTTTTCAATCCTGTTCGAACACCAAGAGAACTTGATAGAGCAACCAATGGATACGTGATCATTGGTAAAAGGAGTGTGACGGCAACTGTTCTTCGGTCTCGCAAAAATTCGAGCAAATCACGACGAGCGAGTGATAAAGCGGCCCAAAGAGAATGAACGGTACGATTCATGCGGAAGCCTCCCGGTCAATCGCATGAAAAAATGCATCTTCAAGTTCTCCAGAATTTCCAACGAGTTCATCACGTGTACCGACGGCGACAATGTGTCCTGTGTTGATAATGACAAAACGATCGCACCTATGTTCTATTTCATGCAGGCGATGCGTCGATAACAAGATTGCATGTCCGCTTTCTCGAAGATGATCCAGTGTGTCAAGCAGATCACGCGAACCCACAACATCAAGAGCATTTGTAGGTTCGTCTAAAACAAGTGCCGGAGGATTATGAACAAGCGCTCTGCCGAGTGAAATTCTTTGGCGCTGTCCAGAAGAAAGCCTTCCCGCAGGACGATCTATGTAATCACGTAGGGAGAGTGTCGTAATCAGCCAGTCGAGACGGTCTTTAATGGCATCTTCTTCAAGACCATGAAGCCGTCCAAAAGAAGTGAGTAATTCACGTGCCGTCAGCCGATCGGGTACACCAGTTGTAGCGGATACATAGCCCAGCGACTGTCGTACTCCAACAGGGTCCGTAATGCTGTCATGGCCACAGACCTCTGCGCGACCAGAAGTTGGTCTTAGAAGAGTTGCAGTAATACGAAGAGTTGTCGTTTTTCCAGCACCATTTGCACCGAGTAACCCAACAATTTCACCAGCTGCAACAGACATCGAGATGTTGTTCACAGCCCGAATAATTGTTCCGTCACTACCTTGGTATTCCTTTGCAAGGTTTTCAATTTGGATAACAGGCCCATCAAATTTTTTGGGTGTTCTTTCCATCAATCAGTTCTCTGCACTTGGTGGAAATTGTCGGCGATTGAGAATAAACCCAGCCGTTGTAAGGAGTATAAATACAAGAATACAAACAGCTACTAGCTGGATGGGAGCCGAATAATCATCAACGAAAAGAGTCATTTCAATCGGTAGATCTTCTCGCCATTCCATCCATTCAACGAGCAGGCTGCGTAGACGTAAACTGACTGTAACTTGATTCACAACAGCCGGTAGTAAACCGGCAAAATACTCAACAACCAAGGCGACTCCAACGCTGGCAATAAGGGCCCGCTTTGGCAGAATAACGGCTGGAAGAGCAAACAAGGCTGCCCGCCCAACGCAGGATATTCCAATGAGAACTGTGAACATCACAACAAGTCCAATTGGCTGGGTTGGTTGGGCAATAAGGAGCGCCAGCATAAGCGCTACGAGAGAAACACCCCCAGTCCAAATGACTGCAGCTGCAAATGTGCCTAAAAGTAGGCTTTGCCGACCACCTGGTCGTACGGTCACATGAATCCATGTACCCCGCTCAAGTTCATCAGCAACAACCGGACACATTGTTACAAGAAGCCCAAGGACACAAAGAGCCTCAGGAATGAGTACGTATAGTATGGCAACAGTCATGTCTCGGTTGATCGGCGCTGTGCGAATGACAGCGAACGTAACTGCCGCCGGAAAAAGTGCGCCAATCAGTCCCATAGCAAGGCGAGGTCGTGTCATTAACCGATTGAGCTGAAAGCCGGTGACAGCCCGAATGGCTGCAAACCAATTTCGCTCTAAAGGATGGCTCTGTGGAAGATCATGAGTTTCAGCTATTTGTGGAGAATTTTTCACTGTTCAACTCCCCGGTGCAGTTTCATCAGCCGACTGAAGATACCTTCGAGTGTTCTGTCTTCAGCAATAACTTCACGGACAACAAGACCGTCATCAACGGCTTGAGCAACCATGTCTGCAAGAAGACCAGCTTGCCTCGTACCGATAACGAGTGTGTCTTCATCCGGTATACGGAGTGTTTCAACGACACCAGCTGCACACGCTATCTGAGCGAGTTTGTTGACAGATGATGTTTTGAATTTGACCTCTGTAGGCAATGCGTCGACAAGCTCACGGATTTCGGAAGCAGAACCGTTGGCAACGAGCCGTCCTCCAAGGATGACAGCGAGATCCGCCCGTAAGGCCTCTACTTCATGGAGGAGATGGCTCGCTACGATGAGACTTCTAGTTTGAGACCACGTTCGTATGAGATTAACGAGGTCGTGCCGAGCAACAGGATCGAGGCCATCAAATGGCTCATCAAGAACCAGTAAGTCCGGGTCGTGGGCAAATGCACCAGCTAGTTTCGCACGTTGTCGCATGCCTTTTGAAAGGGTCGATAGTGGACGGGTGCATGCTTCACCAAGGCCGACTTCGTCGAGCGCGCGTGCAGCTCTTCGGGGAGCCTCGGCTGTGTCAAAACCACTTAAGCGCATTAGGTATGTAACCCATTCTCGTGGTGTTGCATTCCGTTCTGTGAGATCGGCTGCTGGACAGTATCCAATTCTGGAGAGAATTCGCCTGTTTCCAAAAGGAGCTTCTCCAAAAACATTTACCGATCCAATAGTTGGGCGGAGCTGACCGGTGATGAGTCCAAGCAGCGTTGTTTTTCCAGCACCATTTGGACCGAGAAGTCCGTGAGCTCCCTGCCCAAGTTCTGCCGAGACATCGTTGACGCCAATGACAGTGCCGTAGAGTTTCGTTACGTTCTGGAGAGAAAGCATAGTAGTTGAATGGGTGAAATATCTTGATTAACTCGACGCAGGAGCGGTTATCCTCCACGCAAGAATAAATAAACTGCCAACACTCATTACAAGCAATGTTATTGATGATGGCCACCAGGAATGCAGTTTCGAATCAATTCCAAATATTGCTGCCTGGACGGCACCAAGTGCATGATACGGAGAGACCCAGGCCCACCGATCGGGCATGGCATCGATACCCGCAGCACGGGCAAACCAACGGAAGTTACGCCTGACTGGAGAGACTCGTGCTTTTGGAGTACTGTTCGCCCCCCCCTCGTTCGTAGATTTTATCGAATAAACGCTGTCATCCTGTGTATTGGCAACAAGATCTGCAGTTGTGAGAGCACCATGTGCAATCCAGCATGCAGCCCACGTGGCAAACCATGCAAAACTAGCAATTCGACTTTCAGTCGTGAGTGATGAATAAGCAAGTGCCAGCAAGACTGTCGGGACGGCCAGGATGAAGCTTGCGGTGGCAATTCGAATCGGTAGATCCCATGTCTCAACCGCAACTGAAATGCTTGGACTTACAAGAACACCAGTAAGCCATAGCGCAAGTGCCGGCAGCATGGTGATCACAAGAACCAGCAAAAGGAGAATGAGGAACTTGCCGAGTATGTACTCAGTGCGGCCTACAGGTCTCGTGAAATAGATCAGCCATGCTTTTGCTCTTAAGTCACGTGAAATCAGTGTTGGAGCAACTAAGCCAACAACAGCCGCAAGGAGTATTGCCTGAGGCGCTCGCATAAAGGCTAATAAGAGTCGACTCCAGACAAGGTGGCGAGTCGGCTCAATAGCCACTTCATCAGTATTACCACCAAGCGCATCGGCAAGAACAGTACCCAGCATCCCAATGCCATCAAGATTTCGACCGCGTTGTGCGGCTGTGCCAAGTGAGGTCAGCCGTCCCTCGTCAACAGCTTGTTCAAATGCGAAGAAACTAGCTGCAAAAAGGAGTGCCGGGCTCCATGCGAAAAAGACCATCCGGCGAAGCCAGCGGCTTTCCCAGGCCAGCCGAATCCCAGTGAAAGCAATAACCCAGATTGTTGACGAAGGACCACATCGTTCATGGTTCCAAGTACGGTAACCGACATCTTGCAATGGCATCAGCGGTCCCCCTGCGTGGTCTTGGGTTGATCTTGGTCCGATTGTCGCAATGCATCGATAAAAATATTTTCAAGTGGTCGAGTTGCTGGCGCGAGGGAACGAATACTCACTCCGGCTTCAGCTGCCGCAGACCAGATATCACGAATCTTTTCTGATTTCGGCGACACAATGGAAATGATTGACTCGGTCTCATTTGCTTCTACACGAGCAGGGAGACCACGCTCTGAAAGTTTTAAAGCGAGTTGTTCGAGTGGACCAGAGCCAGCGAGGTGGTGCTCAGGCTGTGGAGGCTTAGTAAGTGTTTCAATGCTGCCAGCAAGTTGAACACGACCCCGAGCAAGCACAATAACCCTGTCACAGATGGCCTGCACATCGGGAAGAACATGGGTTGAGACAAATATTGTTTTCCCGTGGTCTTTTGCAAGTGTGGTGAGACGCCCAAGCATTGCCCGCCGCTCAATTGGATCGAGACCGTTTGTCGGTTCATCAAGAATCACCATGTCAGGATCATGAACGATAGCCGCTGCAAAAGAGACTTTTTGTCGCGTGCCAACCGAGAGTGTTTCGACTGGTCGATAGCGCTCTTGGCCAGCATCACACCAATCCAACACTTCATGGGATCTACGAAGCGCTTCGGTTGCCGGCAGGCCCGACAGACGGGCGGCATATCGCACCATTTCAACGCCCGATAAGCCTGGAATAGTGCATTCATCTTCTGGAACAACGCCAACAATCTGACGAACACGACGAGGTTTCCGGTATGGGTCATGCCCAAAAACACGTGCCTGACCACTTGCAAGTCGGACAAGGCCAAGAATTGATCTGACAAGGGTGCTCTTACCCGCGCCATTCGGTCCAACAAGACCAGTAACCCCAGGAGTAACATCGAGCGAAACACCATCAAGTACAGTCCGTCGTCCATATCGCTTGACAATATTTGTCAGCCGAACGGGAATGGTATCGTCGGAAGTTGTCATATGGTGCTTGTCTGACTTAAATCTCTCCGAATAAAAGCGGATTAATCGTCCATTACTTCGGTTTCTTTTGCTTTCGCAAGATCGCTTACCTGGCCTTCGAACTTTTTCGTGAGGTCCTGAACATCTTCTTTTGTGCCATTGCAATCATCCTCAGTCATGTCGCCACTGCTTTTCTCACCGTCAGCAGCCTTGTTTGCATCTCGTCGTACATTTCGGATTGAGACGCGGGCTTCTTCTGCAAGTTCTTTAATACGAGCAGTCATCTTTTTACGAACATCAGTTGAAAGCGATGGAATGATAATACGTATGACTCTCCCATCGCTCTGAGGGTTGAGCCCTAGGTCACTTGACTGAATTGCTTTTTCGATGTCCTTCATTGTTCCTGGATCGAAAGGTCGAATCACGATCTGATTTGGTTCAGGTGCTCCAACGTTTGCCAAGGCTTTGATTGGTGTAGGTGATCCATAGACTTCAGCACGTAATGAATCGACTAGCCCTGGATTTGCGCGACCCGTACGAATTCCAGTGAGTGAGTTCCGAAAGACATCGACTGCTTTTTCCATTCGTTCTTCTGCTCCCAGAAGAATTTCATCGGCTGCCATTTTCTTTTCTCCTTACCCCAAAACAAAAGGAATTAGTTCTACGAACAGACTTTTGTTGACACGGATTGTCACCCACCTGCCACCAGAGAGCAAGTTTTTGCTCACTCTAGGCAGTCTCCTCGCGACTACTTACAAGCGTGCCACACTTTTCACCAGCAACCGCGCGCTCAATATTGCCGTCCTTGCGATAATTAAACACAAGAATAGGCATGTTGTGTTCCATGCATTGTGAAATTGCGGTCGCGTCCATCACCCTCAGGTTTTGTTCGCGAACCTGCTGGAACGTAAGGTCGCGATAGAGGACTGCATGAGGATTTTTCTCTGGATCATCTGAATAAACCCCATCAACGCGAGTGGCCTTCATCAAGATATCCGCTTCTAGTTCAAGTGCACGCTGGGCCGCGGCTGTGTCTGTTGTCACAAATGGACTTCCAGTGCCTGCGGCCAGAATGACAATGATACCTTTGTCGAGATGATGGCGTGCTCTGCGGCGAATGTATGGTTCGGCAACACCATCCATTCGAATAGCAGTCATTAAGCGAGTTTCAACACCGAGTGTTTCGATTGCATCTTGTAGTGCCAAGCCATTAATTACAGTTGCTAACATGCCCATATAGTGAGCTGTTGCTTCCTGAACACCGCTGTTCCCTGCCGTGAAGGAGGCACCCCGAAGAATGTTGCCACCGCCTATAACAACGGCCAACTGTGTTCCACGAGCAGCCGCTTGCACGGTCTGATTTGCGATATGAAGAACCTCTTCCATCGCAATCCCACGTTCACCAGCGTGAGAAAAGCTTTCTCCTGAAAGTTTCAAGAGCACTCGTCGGTAAGGATCAGATGGCATGGAATCTACTTTTAATGATTAGCCAGAAAAAAAGAGAAGTTAAGGTGGATCAAACGCTGAGCTGCGTTTCTATTTGCTCGACACATTAATCTCCACTACCGATTTTCCAGTGCTCCATTCGCTTGACACTCAGGCCAACACTCTTCAAGAGTTTTCCAACGCTTTGCTTGTCATCTTTTACAAAGGGCTGCTCGAGAAGAACACACTGGCTGAAGAAATTGCGAAGCCGGCCATCAATCATTTTTTGAATGATATTTTCGGGCTTGCCTTCCTGCTTTGCAGCCTCTGTCAGAATCTCACGTTCTTTATCAACAATTGATTGATCCAGGTCCTCTTTAACAATTGCCTTGGGTGACAATGCCACAACATGCATTGCCACATCTTTCGCGACTTCCGTTGCTTGTGGGCCAGTCGTTTCACCAGTGACCTCAACAAGGGCTGCCTTTGAGCCATCATGGTGGGCGTAACCGCCGCACGGTGCATCGATGCGACAGATTCTAGAAAGTTCAAAAACCTCTCGCATGCGATTGAACAGATCGTCCTTAATCTCTCCAAGAGTTTTATCAGGATGAGCTTGGCTTTTCTGACTCAGGAGTTCTTCCGGCGAACTGGCACCAGATCCAAGAGCAAGTGTTTTTGCTATATCATTCACGAAATCCTTGAAGTCAGGACTGCCCGCTACTGGTGCACTCTCGCATTTCAGCTCGACAAGAGCCCCAACACCCTTCTCAAGATCGGTATAGACGGCAAGCCGGCCCATCGAAGTTTCACGGTCAGCTCGCATTGCCTGCGTTTTAACACCCTGCTTCCTTAGCCATTCAACAGCTTGTTCTGTGTCGCCACCACATTCAGTAAGAGCTTTTTTGCACTCCATCATTGGTAAACCAGTTTTTTCTCGCAGTGCCATTACTGCGGCGGCTGTGACTGCTGCCATTGTTCTTAAGTCCTCATGTCATGTGGGAGATTGTGTTGAAAAGCAAAATAAGTCAACGTGTCGAAGGGGTGTGGTGTGACGTTCAGAATCAACCACACACATCTTCTTGTAGCTACAAAAGTACAAGACCGGCTATGCGGTCTTGTGGATCAGGTCGTTGCAGGTTTTGGAGAAGGTGGCGTGACGTTTCCGCGTGCCTTTGGTGCAGGCTTCGCAGGTTTTGTGTCCGAACTGGCACCCTCATCCTTTGATTGTTTTTTTTCCGCAACGTCCGCCTTACCTTCAAGAATAGCATCGGCCAACCTAGAAGCGACGAGTTCAATCGATCGAATGGAATCGTCATTTCCAGGAATAGGCAGATCAACGACGTCCGGGTCGCAATCGGTATCAATGAGAGCAACGGTTGTAATTCCCATCTTGCGAGCCTCATTGATTGCGTTTTTTTCTTTCTTCGGATCAAAGACAATCAGGCATTCTGGTAGACGGGAAAGTGTGCGGATGCCACCAAGATTACGGAGCATTTTTCTGTGCTCTCGTCGCAACGAAGACTGCATTTTCTTCGAATAGTTATGGAAGGCATCGGAAGGAAGTAATTCTTCTAGTTCCTCAAGCCGAGCTAATCGATTACGAATCGTTCTGAAATTAGTCAGCGTGCCACCAAGCCAGCGCTCACTTACGTAGGGCATTCCACAGCGATTGGCTTCACGCGCAATGGCTTCTTGTCCTTGTCGTTTTGTTCCAACAAACAGAACAAGGCTGCCTGTTGCAGCAACTTGCTTCAGATACTTCTTTCCACGGAGAAGACCACGAATCGTTTCGCGGACGTCAATGATGTGAATGAGGTTTTTGCGGCCAAATATGTAGGGCCGCATCTTTGGGTTCCAACGGCTTGAGCGATGGCCAAAGTGGACACCAGCTTCGATTAATTCTTGAGCGAGGACATTCGACACGGTAAGAGGTTCACTTTCTGTTGGTATCTAAGAAATCCGTGCACCAGCATTGGGCGACACGACTGTCCAGAATCCAAGAGTGAACTCCGGCGAGTACTGCAAATATCGGTGTTTTCTGTCATTTGTCAATCCATTGGATTGTTGTCTGAGGTGAACGGGGTGCGGTTTCATGAAGGAAGTGGCTTGAATTCGGCCTAGGATCGAAATTAGACTGATCAATTCGGTCAAATACTCAATTTTCACCCGTAGGGTAGACGCCAGCAGGCCGGCATGGCACTCCCAGGCTGAGGCCATGCTGATGCGACATGTTCTTTCTGCAACCGTCCAGAATGTTCCAGGTGTACTTGCACACATATCGGGAATGCTTGCTTCCCGTGGCTATAACATCGATAGCCTCGCAGTTGGGGAGACTGATAATCCTGGTTTTTCACGAATGACTTTCGTGCTGCGAGGCGATAATCGAGTTCAGGAACAGGTTCGCCGGCAACTTGAAAAAATTGTCACAGTGGTGAGCGTCGATGACATTAGTTCACGAAATTATGTCGAACGAGATCTTATGCTTGTAAAAGTATCAGCCTCGGCTGGACAGGATCGCTCAAATGTCAGGGGATTGGCAGAAATATTTCGTGGACGAGTTGTTGATGTTGCTGCCGACAGTGTGATTGTTGAGATTTCTGGAACTGAAAATAAAATTGAGGCGTTTATCGATATGATTCGTCCATTGGGCATTATTGAGTTGGTTCGAACAGGCAGGATTGCAATGGTCCGAGGTAGTAGCCCAAGTTGTGATAACTCTGATACGGAGTCAGCAAACGCCAGTTAATGTATCTTTAGAACCTGCTTTTCATCGAGCTAAGCTAAGAGGGTTCTTGCATGTGACAAATACCGTACAACTAAACTTTCGATTTCACTTTGGTTCAAAAGGAGCCCCCCGTGCCAGCCACAATTTACTACGATTCTGATGCCGATTTGGCCGTTCTCTCAGGCAAAACAATAGCTGTTATTGGTTATGGAAGTCAGGGTCATGCTCAGGCACAGAATCTCCGTGACAGTGGCTTGCATGTTGTCGTTGCACAACGGCCCGGTGGACCAAATTTCGATCTCGCTAAAAGTCATGGCTTTGACCCACTTTCTGTGGAAGAGGCTGTGAAGCAGGCAGATGTTGTGAACATTCTTTTGCCGGATGAACTACAGGGCGATGTCTACAAGACGTCAATCAAGCCAAATCTTAAGGCCGGTGCGGTTCTTATGGCGAGTCACGGATTCAATTTTCACTTCAATCAGGTTGAACCTCCTCCCGGCCATGACATTCTTCTTGTAGCACCAAAAGGTCCCGGTCATCTTGTTCGAAGTGAGTACGAAAAAGGTGGCGGTGTTCCCTGTCTCATTGCACTTGGTGAAGGGGCCTCAGAGGAGACAAAAAAGATCGGGTTGGCTTACGCGAAAGGCGTTGGCGGCACCCGTGGTGGTGTTATAGAGACGACCATAGCGGAAGAAACTGAAACCGACCTATTTGGTGAACAGGCGGTTCTCTGTGGAGGTGTATCAGAACTGATCAAAGCTGGCTTTGATACTTTAGTTGAGGCAGGTTATCAGCCTGAGATGGCGTATTTCGAGTGCCTTCACGAGATGAAATTAATTGTTGATCTTCTCTACCAAGGCGGTTTGGAATACATGAGATACAGTGTTTCCAATACAGCTGAGTATGGCGACTACACCCGAGGAAATCGTGTGATTACGGATGAAACCCGAGCCGAAATGAAGAAGATTCTTAAAGAGATTCAAACAGGTGAATTTGCGCGAGACTGGATTCTTGAAAATCGAGCTGGGGCCGCCATGTTCAAGGCGACGCGTCGTCGTGAACGGGAGCATACATTGACTGAGACAGGTCGCCATTTGAGGAAGATGATGAAATGGATTGATTCAAAAGAAGTTTGAGGCGATGCGGTAGGTTCTGATGAGTAAGGCCAACATGGAATAGTAAGGTCTGTGGTACTACCAGCTAGGGTTACAAGTATGAATACAGCAGAGCAGGAATTACGTGAAGTGTACGACAGTCTGAAACCCGGAGATCGGGTCGAGGTGATTCATGGTGTGACGGTTGGCTCGAGTGCTACCTGGAGTACAGCGACAGTTGGAAAAGTATTGCGGCGTGAGCGGCGTCGCCACGGGCTGCACTTCCGACGTAATGCTGACGACAAGGTTTATAGCGATGTGCTCATCCTTGCCAGAGATGACGGAGAATTAACGACCGTGACGGTCGACGAGTTTACCCGAATAAAGAAGTTGTGAAATCGCGTAGGGCGTTGCGACCCTGTCTTAGTCCACTCGAGCGATAACACACTTTAAGTATTCTCCCTCCAAGCAGTGGAGGTTGACCGGATGGTCAGGCGCTGCGCCACGGTATTCGAGAAGTTGTAGCGTCCGGCCGCTTCGTTGGGCAACCGCTGAAAGCATCATGAGAAAGTCATCGCGGGTGATTGCTCCAGAACAACTGCACGTTACCAGAACCCCGCCAGGTTCAAGCAGATCGACACCAAGACGATTAATGCGGTGATATGCTCGAAGCGCGTCAGAGGCGGATGCTCGACTGCGGGCAAACTTTGGTGGATCAAGTACGACCATGCCAAACTTTGCATTCTCTTCGTCAAGAGAAGCGAGCTTTTCAAAGGCATCGGCCTGCTCAACCGTCATTGTTGTCGCATTGTTTAGTTCTGCATTTGCTCGTGCCAGTGAAATCGCCTTGATGCTTGAGTCGACGGATAGAACTGAACTGGCGTTTCCGGAAACGGCGCTCGCTACTCCAAAACCTCCGGAGTAGCAGAACATGTCGAGCACTCGCCGTCCGCCCGCATAGACCGCTGCAGCTTGTCGATTTTCTCTTTGGTCCAAGTAATAGCCAGTCTTTTGCCCTTCGGTAAGATCGACACCAAAGCGAAGGCCATGTTCCTCAACAAAGATTGGTCCATCAGGTGGTTCACCACGGAGTAGCCGGTCAGGCAAATGCAGGCCTTCAAGTTTCCCCAGTCCTCGTTCGGCACCACGAAGCAGGATCCCTTTGGGTTGCACAATGCGCTCAAGGCTGTCGCAGATCATGTCGAGTCGTTCAGCCATGGCGAGTGCCGTCACCTGTACCGCGAGGTAGGGCCCATATTGATCCACAATGACTCCAGAGAGATTGTCACCCTCACTGTTTATGAGCCGGCAGCCAGTTTTCTTGGAAAAAAGGTGGAGCTGTTGTCGTAAGGCAACTGCATTTTCAATGCGCGCATTCCAGAATAATTGATCAAGAGCTTGATCCTGCGTAAAGGAATACAATCGAACTCGAATTCGGCTTGATGCATTCCATAGGCCTCGGGCAATGAAGTTGCCATCGTGGGTTACAACATCAACCACAGCGCCACTGTCGGGATTGCCATCGACACGCAGTATTGCAGAGTCAAGAACCCATGGATGCCTGCCAAAAAATGGGCGAGCACGCTTGGGCTTTATGAAGACAGTGGCCCCGGAAAGTGCCGCTGGGGCCACATCGTTCTCAGGCATGAACAACCTGCTTCGTTGCCGGCTCTGGCAACACGTGAGGCTGCGGAAGAGTATCTGTTCCTGCCTCAGCTTTGACTTTACGTTGGCTGTTTTTCTCAGCCTTCTTTTTATTCAGGCGGAGAACGCTCCATCCGAAGATGTCACCCAGCGGCCCAGCCAAAAGTGCTGGAAGCAACACAAGGTTTCCAACCAATGCAACAGTGAGCATGGCGAGCATCATATGGCCGAATCGTTGTGTTGGACCAAACGGTGAGAGTGAAAAAACTGACAGACCAATACCGATGACCCCCCAGCTTTGATACATCGCTCGAGCACAGCCTTTGTAGGCCAGCATAGTTGCTTGCTTACGGTCCATACCATCAGAAATACCCCGTCTGAACCAAAGCATGAAATGAACAACATCGTCGACGGTAACACCGAGTGCAACGCAAGGAGCCATTACGGTGCCGATATCGATAAGAAGATTTCCTGTTCCAAAACTCTTTAGGAGCTCATTCCCCCAACCCATTCCTCCGAAAACAACAACAGCTGGAAAGGCGGCAGGAAGTAATAGCACAAGCCCCGCGGAGGCAGCCCGGCAAAGAAGCACCATGACTAGAACAATAATTGCAAAGTCACTAATGAAGCCCGCAATAAGCCCATCAAGCAAAGAATGTTGTGCTTTGTAGACCAGTGGTACAAGACCGGTGTAATCGACAGAAATTCCCTGCGTGCCGTCAGATTGGTAGCTGGCCAGAATAGGATCGATCTTTGATTGGAGGTCACGCTTAAAGTCTGCGTAGTCGACTTCTTTGGTAGCACTGACACGAGCACTAATTCTCCACAGTTCCTGATCACGAGTTCCTTCGTCACTGACTACCTTTGCTTCGCGAAGGTAGTCGCCATCAAGAAATTCATCACGATGGGCGACAAGTCTTCTGTTGAGCACGCTGCGTCGTGTTCGTGCGTTCAGGCCAAATACTCGGCCCGCTGCGCCGCCAATGCCGCCACCGCCGACGTCAAGACTCCGGCCGAAGGTGACGGTTGATAGAGAACTGCCTACCTCACCAAGTTCACCAATCTCACGCTGTATTTCATCGACGAGTTCCATTCGTTCAAGGAAATTAAGATCACATTGCTCTTGGTCACAGCGAATAAGTATTTCCATTGGAACGAGTGGCCCAAGTTTTTTCTCAAGCCAACGATAATCTTGTCGAATTCGAGCCTGAGGAGAAAATAGCCTCATGAGCTGAACGCTACTTTCGACACGGGTCATGCCATAGCCAATGCCTGCCATGACGAGGAGACAAATTGTGGCTATTGCAATGTTGTGTTCTGTGATCCACTGACCAACACCCCACCACGGACTCTCTTCGATTGGACGCCATGAGTCACCGTCTTCTTCACTGCCTGCTGCACCAAGGCGCAGCTTTGGCGGAAAAAGCTCGAGGCATGCAGGCATAAGCGTGATCAAAATGACGAAACTTACGACAACACCGATCGCTGAAAAGATGCCAAACATTTTGATCGGTACAAGGACACTCACAGCGAGCGTTGCGAGTCCTACGGCAGTTGTGCCTGTAGCTAAAGAAAGTGGTAGGAGAGCATGACGTACCGAAGCACCGGCAGCACCCTTAAGCACTCCTGTTTCAGCTAACTGGTCACGGTAATAGTTGGCAAGGTGGATGGCTCCACTCGTTGTCGCAACGTAGACAAGAGAGGGCATCGTAAGCAGGATGGCATCAACGGGATATCCTGAATACCACACGATCGCAAGACTCGCGAACATGCTGTAAACGCCCGAAGCGAGCACAAGCCCGACAAGCATTTTGCTTTTGAGGCTCCACCAACTCACAAAGAAGCCAACAACAAGGGAAAGGCCAAAGAGTAGCGTGACACTGGTTTGCCCCGCGCGATCAATTGATACGTTGTCAACGGGTGGCCCGCCCATGTGGATCGTTTCTTCCGGAATACCACACTCTTCGACTGCAACATTTTTTATTGTGTCGATTGCGCCATGGAGGTTTGCTCGAGCTGCATCAGACAGCGTCAGAACAAGACATGTCTGAAGGTCATCGAGTTCTGCCTCTGTCAAAGCGTCAGTGCTGTCATCTTCGACGGCCGGGTTATCTGGAGAATCTATATCACCGATAAGTGCACCAGTCAGCCTGTCCACCGCCTCTTCAGGATCAAGGTTGAGCGGCTCTTCAGTCATCTGCTCAACAGCGCGGGGGCCAGTCTGAGCTGTTTTGAAAAAAATTGTTCGACTAATTCGGGAGGCCTCTTCGGGAGGCGGCAGCAACTTCCTGGCAAGTAGTTCAAGCCGTGGATCATCCATCGTGCAGCCATCCCAGCTCACGAGAATGAATTCTTCACCCTGGAAATTCTCCCGAAAAA
>WLWF01001033.1_pt1 | contig 24822 bp, 30 predicted proteins | sample 6718331 | NCBI WGS metagenome assembly WLWF01 (sample SAMN12718692, study PRJNA515312) | sponge metagenome | isolation source: marine sponge | host: Mycale hentscheli | place: New Zealand: South Island, Marlborough, Capsize Point | collected 2003-05-01
ACACTTGTTAAGAGTAATGATAAAAGACTGTCGATACATGACGTTAATCAAAAAGAAATTTTGAATTTGTTGTAAACTTTACTTGACAAATAATAACAATCAAATTAATATAGTTAACAGTTCAGTGACATAAGATACGTTAATGAACTGTTAAAACAAAAGGAATGTTAAAATGAATAGAAAAGAACTTTTAAATGCTTATAACGAATTAAAAAATGTAGATGACTACACGAATGCTTATAACAACAAGAACAGTTATGACTGCATCAGCTGCTCTAGCTGCATTGGCTGCGAGAACTGTGATGACTGCAACAACTGCATAGCGTGTGATGACTGCTCTAGCTGTAACAGCTGCCAGAACTGTGCTAACTGCAAGAAATGTAAGAGATGTAAGCAATGCAAAGACTGCACGAACTGCATAAACTGCTATGACTGTATTGGCGCTACGAAGTGCTATAACTGCAAGAACTGCAAGAACATCGTTAACTGCGAAGACTGCACGAACTGCTTAAACTGCTATGACTGCTATAAAGCTTATGACTGCTCAAGATGCAAGAGCTGCAAGAATATTCTTGAGTGCTTTAACTGCGAAGACTGTGCGTTCTGCTATGACTGCTATGACGCTTATGACTGCTCAAGCTGCAAGAGCTGCAAGAACATCGTTAACTGCGAAGACTGCACGAACTGCATAAACTGTCAAAATTGTCTTTTATGCGTCAGTTTAGAGAATAAAAAAGACAGTTTTTGGTTACTTAATAAAGAAGTGTCAAAAGAAGAATTTTTACAAGCAAAATCTGAGTTAGAAAAATATTAAAATGATTCTCATACTTTCAGCGATTGTTATTGTTACATCTTTAGCAATTGCTTAACCTTTATCACGTAGCTCGACACATATACGTGTGTAAATATTTAAAATATCTCTTGACACTAAAAGCGTATTAATTTAGTGTAAACTCATATAAGCTTTGAGATTTTTAATATATGAGACGACGTATTCTTACAGACGAAGAAATACAAGCAAATGTTGACGCTATAAGTAAGCTACGACAAGATGAACGCAGTAAATACAACGCTGAGTTTATGTGCAAGAAAGTTGTTGAAATTTTGAGCAACGGTGGTACGCAATATGAATGTTGTTTAGCGTTCGACATTACGCCTTCCACTTTTTACGAATATATTAATCCCACATCCCCTTTTTTTAAGCCAGAATTTTCGCAAGCTGTGAATAAAGCAAGAGCTGCGTATAGAGCGCGCTTGCGAAAATTAGTTGCAGAAAAAGCGGACGGCTCTAATAAAGACATAGACTTAGCTGCGATTAACAAGCTTGAGCGCGAAACGATAAAGCCAATGCACGACATTCACTCTCAACCTCTTTTAATTCAAGAATATTTAAAAGCATTGAAGAAAAAAGACTTTGAACTTGCGAGTGACAAGCTTGATGAAGCTGTACTAAACGCACAAGTGGGCACGCAACGCTACGAAATCATGAGCAAAAAGCTGCAAGAGCGCATGAAAATTGAGCAGCAACGTGAAGATAATAAAGTACAAGAAGCGTTGTTGCGTACTTATGAGCTACCCGCTAATGCTCGAATTTTACACAAAAAAGATGAGGATAGCACGAGTGAAAAAAGCTAAAAACATCACAGCGCTTAGAAAAAAACCCGGGATGTCAAATGCGGGTAAATACAAAAATGTGTCAAAAGATGATTTTGCAGGTCCCGACGGCACGTTTCCAATCAACACGAAAGCAAGAGCAAGAAATGCGCTAGCTCGCGCTGCGCAGACGAAAGATCCAGCGCTTGAAAAGCGTGTTAGATCTAAAGTGCTCAAAAAATACCCATCGATTGATCAGTCAACTGATAAGAAAGCAACGCATAAAAATATGATGAAAGCGCGCAAAAAAATAGGAATGTAAAAGATATGAGTGAGTTACGACGTATACGATACTGTTGATGATGAAATCTACTTCGAAGATCTCGAGTGCGAATAGTACAAAGCAGTGTTAGATACTGTGAATATGACGAATGTTTAAAAGCTTTTGCTATATATTCGGATGAACATTAAATGAACACTGAACTTAAAAGAGCAATATTTAGAGCACAAGCGGGACCGCAATCACTTTTTCTTTCGCTCAACGCTGACATAATTTTTTACGGAGGAAGTGCCGGAGGCGGCAAAACTGCTGCAATTATGCTCGATAATGTAAGAAATGTTTTATCGTGTTCTATGTATAAAGCTGTTGTTTTTAGACGAGAAAGTGCACAGATTGGCAAAGCTGGGGGGCTATTTGATTCAGCATGTGAATTTTTCGGCAACTTAGGTAAAGCAAAACGCGCACCACATTTTTCTTACGTCTTTGACGCTAATAGAGTGATTGATTTTCTGGGAATGCAGCGTGAGAACGATAAACTCAAATTGCAAGGGATTCAGTACGACGCTGCTTATTTCGATGAGCTAACACATTTTACAGAAACGCAATTTTCGTATATGAGATCTCGACTTAGGTCAATTTCGGGACAAATGGAACCGTACGTCCGCGCAACATGTAACCCGGAGCCAGGATGGGTCGCCGATTTCATCGATTGGTATATCGATGATGATGGATACGCAATTGAAGAAAGATCAGGCATCATACGCTATTTCGTCGAGTTAGATGACAGACGGCTATGGTTTGATCAACGCGAAGTTGCACAAGCTTACATCATCGATAATCAACTTGAAAAAGACGCATCTGTGACATCGTTTACATTCATTCGCGCGAAACTTGAAGATAATCAAATCTTACTGCAAAACGATCCGAGTTACAGACAACGTCTTAACTCACTGAGCACTGTCGACAGACTGAGATTAATCAAGGGAAATTGGAAAGTTAGAGAAGGCGGCAAGTTATTCAAGCGCGAAGATTTTAAATACTACAGTGAATTACCATTATCTGACTTACGCGAAACAATTATTACAGTCGACACTGCGCAAAAAACAGATACGCATAATGATTACACAGTGATGCAAGTATGGCGACGACATGAAAATGGGTCAATATACTTGATCGATCAGTTAAGAGTAAAAGTCGACGCGCCGACTCAACAAATCTATTTAAAGAATCTTATACTTACGCATAAACCCGCGTTTGTGTGCGTCGAGCAGCAAGCCAACGGCGCTTCACTTGTTCAATATTTAAACAGAGATGAAAACATCAATGTCAACTTTAGACTTATTCACAGACATAAAGATAAGTATACACGCGCGATGCAAGCTCAAAAATACATTAGAGAAGGGCGCGTATTTATTAATGCGGGTGCAGATTACTTTAACGCGTTTCTAAATGAAGTGACAAGCTTTGCTCCTGAAAACAAAAACATAAAAAATGTGCACGACGATCAAGTTGACTGTATGCTTGACGCTGTTGAAGCGTTAATTATTAAATACGATGAGCAGCTAAATGTTGACATACGTGAGTACACTAATGTAGAATATAGTACACTAGGTCAATTTTCAGGATCAATGTTTTAATTATGCCTGTAGTCAATTCAGAATTTCTAAAAAAAATTAGCGACACTGTAGATTTTTACAAAGAAACTTATGATAAATATCACAAGCTGATGCGTTTTGCGTACAAATCAGTATTGACGCAGCAAGACATAAAGAAATTAAAAGCACAAAATATTGACACGTTTGAAATGCAAAGCGTTCGACCGTTTTTAGATCCACAAATTAAACAACTCTCAGATGCTGCGCCGAACTTATCATTCACGAGCGAAAAAAATGAAATGCTTGCGCAGCAAATGCAAGATTATTTTGAAACAATAAAAGAACGATCGAAATACGATTCGCAAGTGTACAAAACATTTAAAAATACAGCAGTAGGTGGCTTAAGTGTACTGAAGCTTAAAACTGCTTACATTAACGATACGTCATTTGATCAAGAAATAACGATAGAAAGTGTCGAAAACCCAACTTGCGTTTTTTTCGATGCAGGTGCACGGGAGGCGTCTAAAAGTGATGCGGATTTTGTTTTTGAGTTAAAAAAGTATAAAAAAGATGCTTTTATTGCAGAATTTGGCGCCGATGCTTACAAATCTGCCGTAGGAGCTGTGAAACTGTTAAAAGATGGGGGGGTAAAATGGCTTGAATATGAAAAAAGTCCGAAAGAGCAGCTCACCGTATGCGAATATTATTATTATAAAGATCGCTCTAAATACTTAGTCTTGCTACCTGATCTCGCAGTTCAAACTGGGCAGGCTACTGAAACGTTCGACAAGAAAAAAGACATTCCGCCGCAAGCATTAAAAACACGAAAAGTGAAAGATCGAACAGTGATGCGTCAAACATTTTGCGCGACAACTGTGCTTGAAAAACCATCCGATAGTAACTTTGACCTGCTGCCATACAGTTTTGTCTGTGGTGACACGTACATTGATGCTGAAGGTAGACCCTCGCCGTCCTCATTTATTGAAAAAAGTATCGATCCTATGCGGATGAAAACGATAGCGCTTAACTTATTTTTCTATAATTTGAAAAATCGCATCAGCTCATCAGTCATTGCTGACCCTGACGTCGTGCCGAAAACGGTTTGCGATGACATTCGAGTGAATGGCATTAATCGATCGCTTTATGAGATTTCAAGCACGAAGCGAGATAGTTTGACTGGTCAGTTAATCCCAGTGGAAGGGATAAAAATACTTTCTCGAGAAGCGATATCACAAGAAGAACTTACATTAGTTAACACAGCCGACGATCAAATTGCTAAAATACTCGGCGGCGTAAGTAATGAAAATAACGGAAGTTTTAAAGCATCAGGGGCGTATTTGACGCGATTAACTGATTTTATTAGCGCGTCAGCGGATCCTTTTTTACAAACGTTTATGGATGCTTTAGAGCACATCGGTAAAGTCATCTTAACAACAGCTAGTAAATTGACTAATCGTACTATTGATTCATCACTGTGCACTGTGTCAGTTAATCGATCAGTTAACACGAAGCTTTTGAAAATGGAATCGCTTGAGCAATTGAGTAAATTCGCAAGGGAAGGCACAGCCTTGGGGGCATTTTTAGCGTCGCCGAAAGGCGCAGAATATATTATCGATAACTTAGATATCGACAGTAAAGATCAACTAAAAGCGGATTTTGAACAGATGGGGAAACCAAACCCCCAAATGCAACAAATGCAAATGCAGCAAGCACAGCAACAAATGCAAATGCAGGAATCGGAAACTCAAGCTAAGATGCTCACCGCACAAGCTAATATGATCAACGCTGAAGCTAAGGTGCAACAAGCGCATGTTCAAGCGGGGAAAACTCAATCAGATGCCATTGTACAAATGAAAAAAATAGCGGCAGATGAAACAAATGCGATTAATGAAGGGCTTCTTAAGCATAAAGCCCTTGAAGCTGAAAATTATAAAACACATACTGAATTATTTAAGTCACTACTAGGGAGATAACTATGGAAGAAACACAACCAACTGAGGTTACTGGGACAGACAAAGCTACTACACCAGTTGAAGGAACCCCTAATCATCAATCCGATGAAGGATCGTCGGCCCCCACTGGCGATAATTTTAAAGCCACTCGCGAAAAATATTTTGAGCAAGGTAAGAGAACAGGTGAAAAGTCGTATCAAGAAAAGATGCGCGCAGAATTTGCTAAAATGGGCATCGTGAACGAAGAAGGTGAAATGAGCCAAAGTTTCAAAGACTATTTAGCTGTGCAGGAAAAAGAGAGTAAAAAAATGGAAAAGAACACTACTCCTGTTCCAGAAAATTTTTCACAAGATGCAAACTATCAGGAAGCTATAGAGAAAGCTGTGGAGCAGTCGGCAAAGAATCGAGCGATAACAAGAACGGGTAATGATGGTTTTCAAAAATATGGTGAAGAGTGGACAAAAGTAGCGCAGAATTTCACTGATGACTTTACTGCTGATCCACAAAACAGCCAGGACGTTTTATATGCTGTGGCTGAACGACCAGATAGCGCAGAAATATTAAAATATCTCCATGAAAACCCGTCGGAATACGCTAAATTTAAAGGTATGAAACCGAGTCTATTATCAGTAAGCTTAGCGAACTTATCTAAAAACTTAATGACGGCAAAAAAATCGTCAGCTGCTGATCCCCTCCCCGACAACAAAAATTATTCTCAGTCTTCGTCATCGAGTGGGCAAATGTCACCCTATGAGGCAATGATGCTTAAAAAGAAAAGCTTAAAAGGAGGTTGATTTTTAAGAATAAATGAGGTAGGGTTTAACAGATGCTTACTTCATTACACAGTTTGCAGGCCGTAAAGGCGCTATGAGTCGCTACTCAGTAAAAAAAGTAAATGTTTTTACTACTTAAATTTACTGAGGAAATTTTATGGCTAATACCCAATTTGACGTCCAGGCTTATTTAACAACTGATGTCATGGGCGCTATCGATGCGCAATTCACTATTTGGCAAAACATGGACGACATGTCACATCTTTTTAAACCTGGTTGCGGTCGAGGTGCTAATCAAACCTTTATGACCCCTTTTAGAACCGGCATATCTCGAACCTACGGGATGGGAACTAACGGGCCAAAAAACTATAATGAGCGACGAGGGTCTATCTCTTTAGATTTACCTTTTAATAACGTTGTGGAGTACACAGCGGATAAAGCGGCGCTTTATCATATTGAAAAGCAAAGAGAACAATTAGGGATGTCTCAGGCATCAAGCATCTGTGGTGACATTGAAACGCGGTGTGCTAAAGAACTTTCATTTGGGGGTTTTCGATACTTTGGCAAGTCCAGATCTGATTCAGACACATTCACGATCGATGACTTACGAAACGCGATGACGGCGGCGCGAAATTTTTCACCTGTCACTACACTGTACTGCTACTTACCCGATGCGACAAGCACTGTCACGGCAAATAGCGGATATAGTCAATTTTTAGTCAATCGTAATGATGATACGGCCGACACAAATGAAATACAATCAATCAATGGGATGGTTAACGCTCGGTTTTATCAAACGATGTTAGCGCAAGTTCATATGGCGGGTACAGCTTCTCGAAAAGACTTGGTAATCAGCGCCATTAGTGCAACGACTTATAACTATAAAGGCGCTTCGTATGCTGCTACAAGTATCACTGTTACTGGCGCTGCCGCTGGCGACACGGTAAAGAAAAATGATGTGTTAACAATCGCTAGCGCAGGGCGCTTTTTAAGAGATGACAGGACAGCGTCATTATCTCCGTTGCAAGGCACCATTGTAGCTGATGCAACAGAAAGTGGTGGTAGCTTAACGTTCATCATCAATTCAGATGTATTAACAGCACCCACAGGATCCATTCCATCAGGTGTGGATAATGTGACTGAAGCAGCTAAAGTTGGCGATAAGCTATTGATTGAAGGTGATCACGTAGCGGGCTTTGTCTTTCCTAAAGAAGCGGCTAAAAAAGCGAGCATCGACTTAGGCTCACCAACACCTTACAATGAGCAGTCTGTTAAATACTACAGCACAAAGGGCTACCACGATCTTAATGTAAGATGTTGGTTTGGTATGGACCCACAAACGGCAGATACCGCACTGTTACAAGACGGCCTGTGTGGGATGTCTGTTGTTTCACCGTATGTGATGCGTTTGGTACTTCCAATCTCAACATTAAATCTTTACTAAGCCACTAAGGGCGATTCGATGACGACTATAACGGATATTATTACCAGTGCTTATCGAATTGCCCGTATCCGACCGCTTCAATCAGCACTAACATCGGGTGATCTTCTTATTGGACTGGATTACTTAAATTTAAGCGTCTCCGCTATTGATATAGATGGACGCGAAATTTCAATTAATGGGTTTTACACAACGAAGCTTCAACCTGGTAATAGTTTAGTAAGAATACCTGACATGATCTCTCTCTATACAGTTTACTATTTGCTAGGCAACGTAAGGCTGCCTATTAAGTTGGTTACCATCGATCGATTCTACGAGGTGGCGACCGTTACCACCGGTGGGACTTCCGATACACAGGCTGCCTCAGGTTTTGCAGGGGTTCCCGCTATAGGGTTTGCGCAGCGAACAAATTCAGGAATAGACTTAAATATCTATTCTTCCGCCTCTGATTCATACGTATTGGAAGTAAATGGCATTAAAGGACTGTCTAAATTTTCATTAGACGACACTTTCAATGAAACGCTGCTAGAAACATATTTTATTTACACATTGGCGAGCATGCTAAGAAATCATTTTCAGTTAGAAAAAGATACAAAAATTGACCTCATGGCGCAAGAACAAAAAGATAGATTATGGCGCATAAAACCCCAAGCTGTTGGAATAGATGATCGATTTGGTTTAAATGAAGATTGGTTAAGTAATTTATCTGATGCTGGCCCTCATTCACTTTCGAAAGGTTACTCATAATGTCTAACTGGTCAAAAATAGATATCGTTGGAGGACATAATCCATCTCGGTATATTCAAGTGTCTAATGAGCAACTAAGCAATCTATTCATATCTACTCAAAAAACAGGGGATGTTCTTTTTTCATACGCTGGCTTTCAGAAGATAAATGATTTTATACCGAGTAGCAATCCGCGAGGTATATTTTTCTCATCGGTTTTAGATACTTTTATTGTCGCATTTGATAAATACTTATACAGAGTAAATACCATTTCAGAGCCACCGCAGGTTTTAAACCCTGAGACGCCTTTAAGTGGAGAAACAGGGACTGTGTATTTTGCTGAAAGTATAGATACAAAGCAATTAGTTTTTTCGGCTGGCGGTGCACTTTACGTCCTAGAGGTAGCAAAAGGCAACCAGTTTTCTAAAATCTTTTTACCCAATAGTGCGTTAATTTCCAATATTGTCTACAATGATCAAGCCTTTATAGTCGTAGATACCAATAGCTCACGATGGTATGTATCGGCGGTTAATGATGCCACAATATGGTTGCAAGATGAGTTACCCATAGAGGGGAGAGTTGATTCCCAATGTGTAGGGGTGGCTTCCCTTAACCATTTAATTATTGTGTTTGGTGTTGAAGAAACCGAAGTTTTTGAAGATGTGGGCAGTTTTACTTTTCCCTATCAGCGAAATAGGAGCTATTCTATAAACTACGGGTGTCTAAATGAGGCTTCAATAGCGTCTGGTTTTGGCTTGGTATGCTGGCTTGGTGGAAACTCCCGAAGCACGCCGATTATTATGGTTTTTAACGGTGCCAAAGCTATTGAACTTTCTAACGACAATATCGACTCCCTTTTGTCCGATCTAAAAAACCCCGAAATCTGTGAAGGATTTATTTTTCAAGAAGACGGCCATATTTTTTATCAAATTAACTGGCCGTTGGATGGACTTTCATTAGCGTATGATTTTAGCGGCTCTAATTTTATAAAAATAGCGGAAAATGAGAAAGAGTCTTCTGTATTCGACATTGTGAATTTTAGAAATTCTATTTTTGCGTTGCGAAGAGGTAAGAAAGGGGTTTATCAATTTTCTGGAAAAATATCTTCTTTTGATGGGGAAGAAGTAACAAGAATACGAGTGACGCCCAACTATTATTATGAAACCCCTGTTACGTACAATGAAATTAGGCTAAGAATGCAATCAGGTATTGATAAGAGTAGCTCTTCAGGTAAAGATATTAGCGGTGCACTTATTTTTAAGGGATTATTTTCGGGGGCTTCTCAACTTTCAATGGCGAAAAAGAACGATTACTGGGTTGTAGAAACTGAAGAAAATGTATTTAATACAAGTTTAAAGAAAAATGATTTGATTATTTGTACAAATGATGTAAGTGGGACTCCCGAAAATTTTTCGCATTTTAAAATACAAACATCTCAAAAAAGAGGATTGGTGCGAGTATCTTTAAGTCATGACTACGGCGTGACTTTTAATTTTTTAGAGGATATACCGCTTGCTGATTTTGGCGAACGGTTATATTATATTATTAGCTTAAATGGGGGATCCTCTAGAACATGGACCTTTAAATTCGAAGTTATAAGTACGTTACCCATTGCTATTTTAGGGTGCGAAGCACGGGTATCGGGAGTAAACGCGTGAAAATACCAAGTTTTAACATAAAAAATGACTTCGTACAGGATAATAAACTTACAAAAGAGGCGGCAGCTTATCTTTCAAAAATAGTTGAACAACTACAGTACTTTTTAGGAGAAGATGGGTATATTCAACCTAGTGTGACAAATGATGTAGTAAAAAGAATGGAAAAGCAGCCCACTGAAAATGAGCCTAATAGGCGGTATGCACAACCGATAATGGTGCATGATTCTACGTCAAAAGAGTATCGAATAAATGACTTAAAGGGGCGGTTTAATGCGGTTGCTACTAAATCAACAAATAAGCATTATGCGACTGAGCCGTGGGTTAATCCTAATACTGGACAGTTAACTCAAGTAGCAGTAAACTTTTTAAACACGTTTGTGGAGGGTAATTAAATGTCTTTTCTGGGACTTTTTGGAAGTGGTAACAATCCGTATGACACGTCAGGGAAAGATTTAAAGCAATTCAATCGTAATAATCTTAATCCGTATATTAATAATGGTATGTGGGGGAGTGACCAATATAAAGATTTGCTAACACGATTAATGGGAAAGTCACCCGTGAACTTCGAAAACTCAATCATGAGTCAATATCAACAATCGCCGTGGGCAAAGCACGAAATAGAGGATGCTACAACCGCCGCTAATAGAGCTGCTGCCGCAGGGGGCTATCTAGGAACTCCGCAAGAGCAACAAGGGCTAGCTGACAACATTGGTGGTATAGTCAGTAAAGATCAACAACAGTTTTACAATAACGCGGTTAATCCGTATGAACACTTCACTGACGATGAGTTACATGGTTTATCTGATATGGGGAATCAAGGGTTATCGGCTCAACAATTTTTAGAGCGATATTTAGAATCATTGGCTAATAATGACGCTGCTCAACAAGGTTGGAATAACCAGAATAGGGGCTTCGGTGGATTTATGCATGGTATAGGTGGCTTACTGGGGGCCGGAGATACAGTGGCAGGGATGGGCGGAAAAAACGGTTTTGGATGGTGGTAGGTAATTATGACTTTTGATCCCCGTTCAGCGTTAATCGGTTCCCAAGCAGGATTGATGGATAACCCTTTTCACATCCTTAATAATTCATTAATGAACAGTAGTAAAGTTGGTCTTGATGCCGTTAAGCTGCTTAACGCGCAAAAGTTATACAATGAAAAAGCGCAAGCTTTGCAAGATGCGCATAACGCAGCACAAGCACTATTGGGGTCACAGAAAGCACAATCAACGTATGCCCCCCTTATTGATGCCGCACGGTTAAAGGGTTTAACTAACAATACTAATCTCAGTCAGCTTTATCTTGAGCACCCCGCATTACGCCCTGGTATGAACGAACTACAAAGTTATTTAGCACTCGATAATGGCTCTCGTGCTCACATGCCTTCGGCAACAAACACTACAGGTGCATTAGATCAAAATAGTATGTCCGATCCAAGGTTAACAAACACTGGTAGCGCCCCTGTAGGTGTTCCTTTATTAAACCCAGGTAAGAATGCCTCTCTCGCAAAACGAGAAGCGGCAAATTACATTAATGCTAACCGAGAAAAGTCAAATCTAGCGTTGCAAAATCAGTATTATTTGATGCAAAAAAATAAGCATCTTGCAAACTTAGGCACCTCTGGCGTCCAGAATGCAAAAAGTGCACAAATAGCAACTAGCTTATATAAAATGCTGCCCGCATTGGCAAATAATTACGTACAGGCAAAATCGGGTGACCGAGGCTTTGGTGAGAATTTAATGAGTGCGTTGACAGGTGATAAGGTAGGTTTTCAAAATACACCCGCTGCGCGATCGCTTAAACTGCTCAATACGACAATTTACAACGCCGCTGCACAATTGGCGCGTACTGAATTCGGCTCACGGGCGGGGCAGTTCATTGATCAAATTGCTAAAAAATATACTGTCCACCCATTCGATGACCAAAAAACTATTGATAACAAGCTTCATATGTTAGGGTTACAGCTTCAGAAAGTACGAAAAGCGCGAAGTAGCAGCTTTGCAGATACTGAAAATACCAACACGTTGCCATTAGCCACATCGGGTAGTTTAGTGGGCAGCCTCGCACCTACTCACCCTTTACAATATTCATTGAAGCGTCCCCCCAATACTTCTTATAAAATCGGACAAAAAGTAATTATGAAAGATGGGTCTATAAAAACAATTAAGGGCTACTATTCTAACGGCGATGTGGAGGTGGACTGATGAAAATATCACTAAACGATATTAAAGGCTTAGCACCCTCTCCTACACAAAAACAAAGTTCTTTCCTTGATGTTTTAAAACAGCATTTTGAAAACACCCCTGCGACGGCCATGGAGGCCATCAATGACATTAATCGGGTGGGATCGGATGTTGGTACTGGATTGGGCGAAATAGTCGGCAACGCTCAGCATTTAAGCAACGAGTTAATGGAACGCCCAGACAGTCCGAAAACAGCGGCTATGATGCGCGGGCAAAATTTAGTGGCGGCCGCTGAGGAACTGCCCCAAAACGTACTAGATAAGACGGTAAGTGACATAACACCTTACTTACTAACAAGTGCTGTACCAGGGGGGGCCATTGCCGATACTGCTGCTAATACGGGAATGGGTGCGTTACTCAACCCTAACGACCGTTTAAGCGGTGCGCTAACGATGGGGGGCTTAACAGGGGCACTACATGCAGCACCTATGTTGGCTAAAAACCTGGGAAATAAACTTTTAAATTTAGATCGTATTTCTAAAGCTAGAAGCGGTTTAGAAGCCGCCAAAAACGCAGCAGCGGAGACCGCTGATAAAATTCAAACGCTAAAAACTCACCCATCTAATCCAGAAGCAGCGGAAAAAGCGTATGGTGATGTGGCTAACGATATTTATGAAAATTTGATGGGCGGTGATGATTTTTCTAACCCAGAGGTAAAGTTAGGTAACGAAATAAATGCCAACTATAATAGAGTCAATGCGAAAGCTAAGAAAAATTATGAAGACGCTTTCACTACGGCTGCACGGAACGGTAACACCCACGCTCCTTTGTCCTCACTTAAAGACATAGAAGGCGATTTTAAGGAACTGCCAAGCGATGAAAAAGAAGAGCTACCATCAGTGTTTAAAAAGGGAAAATTCTTCATTACAGCCGATGCTGATGGGGTCCATCTCGAAAGATTACACGCCATTCAAAGCGAGTTAGGTCGCATGGCTGCACGGCGACAAAATATCTTTTTAGGCGGTATTAAAGAAGCGAACCGCGCTAAAAATATACGGAAACTTCAAAAATCTGTAAGAGACGTAATGCTCCACAATCTTGGTGAGGAAGGTTCCAATAAATACAAAGCGGCCACTAACTACTTTAAAAATAATATCGTACCGTATCAAAAGGTGTCAAAGATACTAGAAAAAAGCAAACCTATGAATTTCACTGGTATTGGCCGTAAGTTCGCCAATGTGGATGTGCCCGCACTTCAAGAGGGAGGCAGCTTAATTGACCACCCCGTAGAGGAAGATGGCTTAGTTGAACGCCCCAAAATAGAAAAGACTGATATTGGAACGTTGCTCGCCCATGGTGGAAGAAGCCTACGGAAAAAAATTCTTGGTGCTAATTTTAAATCGGCTTTGGCGCGAGAAGATGGGAGTCTCTTTGCAGACCCCGATAAACTGCGGCAGCAGTATAGAAATTCCGAGGCACGTGGTTTAGGCCCTTATATAGATGAGGGCGTTGACAATTTATTTGGTAAACTTAAACAAAATAAGTTAAACTTAGATGATGCTAAAGCTAGAGCGATCGCACTTGATCGGTTAACAGGACAGACGTCTAACCGTGCAGAGGATATTCAAAAGGCTGTGGATAGGTTAGATGCTGAAAAAGAAAAACGTCTTGGAAGACTTATAAAGCTTGGTCTTATAGCACCCGCTGCCTTATTTGGAATAGAAAAAGGGAAAGAATACTTATGAAAGAAGATTTTCTAATTGAAATAGTCGTGTGTGTAGGTGCCGCTTTCGCGTTTGGATTATTTATAGGGGCCATTTTTTAATATGGCTATCAATACGACGCTCTTAACGCTTATTTCATCGATACAACAAAATTTTATCGACCCTAATACGCGCACCCCCGCTATTGGGACTGCTTATTTTTACCGTGCAGGCACTCAAGTACCTAAAGCAGTTTATATAAGAACTGATAGTGCTAATAATACTTATCAGGGGATTACTGAAATTGTCTTAGATGCTTCGGGGTCTTTTCCTCACCCTATTTACGCGTATACGTATTCTGAAGATAACGAAAGTGTTTACGAAAGTTATGATCTCATATTAAAAAACAGTATGGATACTGAAATATTTCGGGTTAATGAATGGCCACCCGTGCCAAATATAGACCGTTTGTCAGAAAGAATAAGCGACTATATTGTAAACGGTCAATTTAATTACCCTATAAAATTCTATAACGAAAACGGAGAACCTAACCAGGTCAAAATAAACCCAACTACTGTAGCACCTGGGTGGATATTTGATACGGATGGCGATTTAAGCACTTACAAAAAATACATTAAGTTTGAAGAAATTATAAATAGCACGGAAATAAACCTTCCTAAGTACTTATGTATTGTGGACGGTCGCATAATCGACGCTACCGAAACTAAATCCCAACTAAAACAAGTATTAGGGCCAGCTGAAATATTAGCGGGTTCGCCTTTTTCATTTAGCTTTTTTGCCCAAGATAGGGCTGCAAGCGGAACAGTTTTAAGGGTTATCTTGCAACGAAATTACGGTGACATAAGTGCTGGTGCCTCTTCTCCAGACAACTATGAAATGGGAACTTTTATATTAGATTCTTCCTTAAGTCGATATGATGGCTTTTTTAATATTCCCTCTTTAGAGGGAAAAACTATCATTTCGGCCGAGAAGGCAGCTACCTCATTAGTATTTATTTTTGCTTTTCCAAGTGGTAGCTCTTATGAAATGGCGTTTACTTCGATAGCGTCTCGAAATGTAGTTGGTGAAATACCTTCCTTTGAAGAGCGTCCAAACTTTGAATCTGTGAGCGACGCTTTTGGTAACAGTCTTAATTTGCAAAACATCGATACTTCCTTTAACGGCGCGGTATATACTTACTTAAATGGTTTTACGCAGCTTGATAAAAAAACAGGTGAATTTGTAAAAATATCTAAAAAATCGCTAAAACAAAATATGTTCCCGCTTAAAGACACTAGACAGGAATTATCGGTCACGGGGTCTAACCCTTATAACGTGCCTTATCGGCCGCTTTATGATGTTATTGGGGCTAGTTGGGGATCAACTTCCAATTTACACGTCAACGCTGATGCGGGGGCGCTTATTGTGTTCACGGCGCTTGTGGATGGTGACCCCGCTAACGGATACGAAAATGGCTATTCAGGAGGCACCTCGGGCTTTGAAAAAATTATAAACGTGAGATCATACAAGACAACCGTCCACAGCGCGTTATCATCCACTAATCCAAACGTTATTAGTTTTAATTCGCTAACCTCACCTGGTACGTTCAATAGCACAGAGGGCGTACGAGGAAACTTTACTTACGGTTTTACTTATGAAAGCAGTAGTGGAGACCCCATTTCTGCAAATGTTATTCAAACGATGGTCTCTACCTATCGTGCTGTAGAAACAAACACAGTTACCGTTTCTAAAAAAGTTGTTGCACAAGGAAGCAACTTAATAACCTCATTAATAGATAGCACTATAGGAAATAATTGGTCTACTACGATAACATTTAGGGATGCTGCGCCAAACGAATTTCAGTCGGCAGTTGTTAGTGCAGATGAAATATTTACTTTTTCGAAAAACGTTATCGGGTTTGGGTCAAATAGTTATAATCTGGGCGCTGTGGAAATATCGCAAGGTGTATCAGCCACTCAACCTAATACGATGTTTATTTATTTTACGGTGGACGGCGCGGGAAGTTTTTTTAATGCTAACTTGAATAAAAGTGTTATTTTGCCTGTATCTTTGAAAAGTACTGATACGATGCAAGATATCACTCAAAAGATTGCTACAGCAGTTAATAACCCTTTTCAAATATCGTTTAAAGTCGGTGCTATTCCCACGGCTTCTAGCTATTTTAAATTTTCAGAGCCTGGCACTACAGGAACTCAGTATTTTATCTGGTACCGAGTTGGTTCATCAGGGACCCCCCCTACTTTTCCAGGGGAAACGGGTATTGAGGTATTTATAAACCCCGACGACAGTTTAGAAACAGTCGCTACAAAAACCGTAAATGCAATTCCTAAAACTTTTTTTAATGTTCCCTCAAAAGCAGATATAGGGATGTCACAAACAGGCCCTGATGCGCTACATAATGATGTAATCGTTTACTTATAAGGAGAGTGATTAAATGAGCCAACTCAATACAAAATTTAAAGAGCCTTTAGCACCTACATTAAGCTGGCAGCTCCCTGTAGGTAATACCACAGGGGGTGATTTTTCTTGGATTCAAGTTATCTACGATGAAACAACTATAACAACGCCAGTAACCGTATGCGTAAAAGGCTATTCAAATCAGGGGGATACTATCTCACCTGTTGTATTCACGCAATCAGGACAATGGCGACCCATTATTGGCCACGAAATTAAAGCGTCGGGAAATGACATTATAGGGAACTCACACACAGCGACGACTAATGTTACCGTATACGCATTTAGGGGGCTTTAATGCTAAGCATTTTGGAAACAGTACTTTTCGAAAATATATTACGATCCAGTACGCCGCCCCCTGTAGAATCCTTTTTCTTATTAACTAATAACGGCGATAGTATATTAACTAATAATGGCGATAGGGTAGAAATAAATGGTCGATAAAAACTTAAGAGATGTTACGCTCGTTAATAAATCTACAACAGCCGAAGGCGGTGTCGCTGGGATTGATTTAAACAATACAACGATTCCTAATTTAGCACCTGGTACCCAAAATACAGACGCTGTTAATAAAGCTCAACTAGATAGCGCAACTGCTAACACTGTAAAAAATTTAAACAGTGCTGTGGATGTTTCCTCATCAAAGATCACTAATTTATCGGCTGGTACAGAAACTACAGATGCTGTCAATGTTCAGCAACTCCTATCTTCAATCCCACCTTTGACCTCCCCTACGCCTTCTGTAATTTGGGCCCAAGCTTCGGGAAATTTATCCACGACAAATTCAGGTTTTCAGTTTTGTTTTGGTAATAATGTTGCAGCTGATATCAATAACGGATTAGTTATACATACTGCCAGTCAGTTAGTTGCTCTTTCTATTTCTGCATCAGGGGGATCAGGAACACCAAGTGGCACAATAAGGCTTTACAAAAATGGGGCGCCTATTTCATCAAGTGTGGTTGGTCAGTTTATTGATATCACCATTACCAGTTCAAACAAGTATAAGGCGTTAAAATTAATTACGGGATTCCCACCTCTTTTATTTAATGCAGGGGATTATTTGAATTTTAAAACAGAAACCGTGACAGGAACAGTTGAAAACTGTATCGTAGGGGCCGCTTTTATAAATACTTCACAAAATGCCTTAAATGCTATACCTAGACAGCCTACTTCATTGTTACAGGCGCTAACTCATTATTGGCAACGCGGGAATATTGTACCCATTTCCCAAACCCGAGAAGAGAGTATTGAATTACTAAATGGTGTAGAAAGTAGCAGTAAGTTTGCAAATGGGTTTTTTAAAGTTGTGGAATACGATAAAATACCGCCTTTTTACACTGCTGATATTCCTGATGTAATGTACAGGGCGCATACGTTAACTCCAAATAAACATGCCTTTCTCATTAACATGCAGTTAATCGATTCTGAGTTATTAAGTTTAACTAATGAAACCGAGATCAATAAAATTGCGCCGTTTGTCAATAATTCGGGTGAAGTACTCTTTAACTTACATAATAAAAAGCATTGTGTCATCATTGATAACGAGATAAAATATTTAAAATATGAAACAGAAAGTGGGTAAAAATGCCAAGATCATCTACGTCACAGCTGTTAGAAAGAAATCAAGATTTTGAAGAAATAGAACTCGAAACTTATTACAATTCCGATCTTCAAGAAACGCCTGTCAATGATACACATTACGGAACTCTAAGATTAATGCCCCCTGATGAAGATAATAAATTTCATGGGACTTATAACGACTTAAGTACGCCCATTGAGGACCCAACGTTCATTGATCGCGCAAAGCACACAATTCTGAGCAACCCGAAAAAGTCCGTAAGTATTTCGGCGCTTTTGTTAATTGGGACCTTTCTTTCTATTTATTATGGTTTAACGAGTAATGATGAGGGTAACGACCCCCTTGATGTATTAACAACAGTGTACGAAACTACGACTGGACTTCTAACTACAGTCGCTCAGACTACAACGCAAGCGTTAACTACAGTCACGTCGTCACCCACAACATTTTTCAGTACGACACAGGGGGGCGATCCTCGCTGTATTGACCACGAGGTGCCTGATTATTGTTGTGACGGTGGCCGTTATATATGTTAAAGGAGAATAGTTATGTTTAAATCATTTTTTAAAAAACAAAATACGTACGAACAGTTTGATCATAGTAAAGAATCAAAATCTACAAAATTAACGGAATTTCCTAAGTACGATCGTTGCTGTTTTGGGATATTCAAAAAAGAGCGTCAATTAACTGATGAAGAACTAGAAAGTGCTGCTAAGAATGCTATTGCGGGTCCATCGAATGAGAATACACCGCTATTAAAAAAATAAAACGTTTTATTTCAGGGGATTTTAAAGAATTTAATAATTTCCTTGATGACATAGTGAAGTTGATGGCTATTATAGGAGGGTTAGCTGTTGTTTTGAAAAAATTAAAGCCTTTCGAACATGGTATGTTTTTATACATTATTTATATACTTTCATCACTTTACTTTTGGATATTGTGTATTACACCTTCTTTTACTAAACGGACGGTATTTTTAATTATTTTGACAACTTTAGTTAATAGTTTTTTTGGTTGGTTTTCTATAGCGACATTTTTTAGAAAAAATCTATTTAAGTACCACATCGTCGCTATTAAGATTTTTTGCTCTATTAACTTTATTATAGGCTTAGGATGGTTAACTAAAGATACGTATGATTTAATGACTAACCCCACCTATCAACCCCTTTGGTATTGGGTATACGGTTTTACTGCTGATATCATTGGAATAATTGGTGGTTTTTATGGCGCTTTTATTTTTAAAAAAAATCAATAGTTTATGTCAAGATTAGAGTTGTTAAAAATAATTTTACGATTCTGCCCCGCAGTTTTAGGACTATGTGCTATCATAATTAGTATAGTCGGGCATTTTACTTTCGTACACGTCGATAAGCCCGATAACTTATTTTACGACGGGTTAATGGCGTTGGCGTTTTCGAGCGGTGAAACAATAACTAACATTGTAGGAAAATTAGGTAACAAGAAATGAAATGGGTTTTGTCAGCACTGGGGTTTTTAGGCGCTATAGCCGTATTATTTTTTTCAGGGTTTAAAAGCGGTTCAAACAAAGAAAAACTTACAGCAGCTAAAGATAATCTAAGCAAAATAGAGAAAGAGGTAGCCAATGCGAAAAAAGCTAATACAATCTATAATAACATTAACAATGATTCTTCTGACGCTGTCTATCAGCAGTTGCGCGATCAGAACAAGAACGATAAGTGATTTTTGTACCAGCTATCATTACGTGAATATATCCAATAATTTTATTGATTCGATGACAAAAATACAAAAACGCGAGTTTTTATTGAGTGCGAAATCCATCTTAGCTAACAATAAAGTATATGTGGAGCTTTGCCAATGATGATTTCAAATAACTGCATAAAGCTATTAAAGGAAGTCGAAGGGTGCAAATTAAAAGCTTACCGAGACGTGGCGGGAATCTTAACAATTGGTTATGGGCATACTGAAAGAGTCAGAGAAGGGGATTGTCTGACACCTCAAGAAGCTATTGACTTACTTTACGATGATATTAAACCAAGATCCAACGCTGTTAAAAATATGGTTTTAGTGCCGTTAGAGCAGTGGCAATTTGATGCGCTTGTAAGTTTTGTCTTTAATATCGGAACAACAGCTTTTGACCATTCCACCCTCTTAAAACGACTTAATCAAAACCTTTACGATAGCATTCCGAACCAAATGCGCCGATGGGTATACGCAGACGGGAAAATAGTAAAGGGCCTAGTGAACAGGCGAGAAAAAGAAATAGCACTGTGGAACAACCAACTTTATTAATTAACACGCGCCCCTAGACGATCCATAAGTTTCATTCAGGAATTAAAACCATTATTTTCCTAAAATTCGCTTACCTAGGAGTTAGTGTTAAAACGTTATGCAAATAGCTTAATTAACCCAGCAACTAATAGACTACTAAATGTTAATATTACTACTACATTAAATATTAAATTTTTCATAGTATGTTACAAATAAACGTTAATAACATTGCTAAAGACACAACAATAGCAATCCCTGAAAATATGTGAATCATTTTAATTTTCATTTCGTAACTCATATTTTGCCTGTAAAAATTCTTCTTTTGACACTTCTTTATTAAGTAGCCAAAAACCGTTTATTTTGTTCTTCAAATCTACGCATAAAACGCAATTCTTACATCCCGTGCAGCCATAGCAGGTCTTGCAGTCAGTGCAGCCAGTGCAGTTATAGCAGCTATTGCAGAACGTACAGTCAGTGCAGTGATCACACCCCCCGCAGTCAGTGCAGTCAGTGCAGCTCTTGCACTTATAGCAGAACGTACAGTGATCACATCCCGTGCAGCCATAGCAGCTCTTGCACTCATCAGAGAATTGATTTTTTTTCAATTCTCCATATGCATCTAAAAGTTCTTTCTTATCCATTTTCATTTTCGTAACTCCTTAATTGCCTGTAAAAATTCTTCTTTTGACACTTCTTTATTAAGTAGCCAAAAACCGTTTATTTTGTTCTTCAAATCTACGCATAAAACGCAATCCTTACATCCCGTACAGCCAGTACAGTCAGTACAGTCCTGGCAGTCCTTGCAGTTATCGCAGCCAGAGCAGAACGTACAGTCATTGCAGCCAGAGCAACCAGTGCAACTATTGCAGTTATAGCAGAACGCACAGTCATCACAGAAAATGCAGCCAGAGCAGCTCTTGCAGTCATAGCAGTCCTTGCAGTGATCACACCTCGTGCAGTCAGAGCAGCCCTTACACCTCTTGCAGTTCTCGCAGTCAGTGCAGCTCTTGCAGTCAGTGCAGCCAGAGCAGTTCGTGCAGCCAGTGCACTCATCAGAGAATTGATTTTTTTTCAATTCTCTGTATACATCTAAAAGTTCTTTCTTATCCATTTTAACATCCTCTTATATTGTAATAACTTAAACCGCCAGGCGCACCCTTATATAGTGTTTTGTATTATGTTAATAAAAATACGCCTTTTGGTTATTCGTTTAAAAGTTGTACTGCACCGCTAAATTAGTTGATACTGAGTGATCTTGACGCCCAATATCGACAGCGGGCTTGATCGTAAAGTGACCAATGTTATAACCCATACCAACTTCAAATCCTTGCTTAGCTTCTTCTTGTAAGACACTATCCCACTCAACGTGTACGCTATAGACTTTGTTAAGCGCCCAGGCTACACCCACATCGGTTTCGTGATACCATTGATCGCCTTTATTGTCGTTGTAGTAGCGATAAATAGATTCTTCAGCATACGGACTAATTTTTGTTGGAAGTTGAACCACACCAGTAAATTTAGTGCGTTGATAGTGTTTAGCATTCCCACTATCGGTCAACTGTTCAACAGATGCGCTTACACTAAATATATTAAGTGCTGATACTCCTGTGTAGAGCTCAATACCGCTGTCTGAATTATTAGCGCCATAATTAATTTGTGTGCCCACATCATAAGTTAAATTTGATGCGTATGATGCCACTAAGCTTGTTGTTAGTAATGTTGCTGTTAATAGTTTTTTCATTTAGTTTCCCTCTTTATTAATACAGTCTAATCTAAAAATGTTAACATTTTTTGGAGCCGTTATACCAATACAAACATCCCCATTTAGCAATACTTTCAATATTTCAATAGTGATATTATTGCCTATCGTAAACGTCGCCTTTTCTTTACTTTTCATATTTCTTGTAATAACTAACATTAGTTTTCCTATTTTGAATATTCTATAATAATTCCTAAATTACAGCCTTTTGTTTTGCTTCTTATTATTTTTTTTTGTAAATCACTCCCTGTTAAATCACAATTAATAAAGTCGCAATTTTTTATTAAACAATCATTAAAACTAGCACTTTGAAAACAACAATCAATAAATGTTGTATTAGTAATAACAGACTCAAAAAAAATTTGATGTTCAAAATCACAGTTTTTAAACTCTTGAAAAGATAAATCTTCGTTACTTAAATCGTAGCCTTTAAAATCAATATTTACCCATTCTGAGCTATGATGACTAATATAGTGTTTATAAGTAATTTGTTTCATTGATTGATAATTTAATTGATACATAACAGTTGTCTCCTTTTTCGTTGTTACGCTAATAATAATAATAATGACTTAATTTCCTTTTGTCAACTCATGTTTATATTTTCTCATCATATTTAATATTTCTTTAGCTGTAGTAATTCTTTCTTGAAGTACTTTTAACATTATTTCATCAATGGTGCCTTTTGAAATTAAATGAGTCACAACGACAGGGTATTTTTGCCCCATACGCGGTAATCGGGCATTAAGTTGCTCATATAACTCTAATGACCACGGCAGGGAATACCATACAATATGATGTCCGCCATGCTGTAGGTTTAGTCCATGAGCTGCACTTTTGGGATGACACACTAGAATAGGGATTTGCTTTTTATTCCATTTATTTATTACATCAGGGTGTTTAATGGTTTTTGCTTTATTGCCAAAACTTTTTAAAATTAAATCACGTTCGTATTCAAATTGATAAGCGACAATGACAGGTTCGCCTTGAAGTTCGTCAATAATTTCTTTGAGTCTTTTGATTTTTTCATCATGTAAACAGAGAGTCTTACGTTCTTTACATTCTTCCTTTTTGTTATAGAGAAAACCGCTAGCGCATTGTCTAAGCTTATTTGAAAGCGTTAAACTACTTTCAATAAATACTGTTTCGTCCTGTTCTTCTAAATGAAGAAAAAATTCTTTTTCAAGTTTTCTATATTTTTTCATTATACACTGATCTAAAGTAACAACATCTTCGTTGTAAAATATTTTAAACGTACTATCAACTTCTTTATTATCTAACCTGAACACCATAGGTTTAATCTTTTCTTGAATTATATCTTTAGCCCACCGATGTAAAATATAAACCCACTGTCTTGGCTGATAAAAATAAACACCTCTAAACGCCGTAATGTTTTTACCTAAAGCTTTCCCTTGGTCGAGTAAATAAAACTGAGACCAGACATCTATATAGCTCGTACTGATAGGTGTCCCTGTTAATTCAATAAAATAATGACTCGATAGAGCAATTTTTTTAAATGATTTAAAAATCTCACTTTTGTATGATTTTACCATGCTTGATTCGTCAATAACGACCATATGGTATGGCCATTTACTCTTATTTTCGCATAACTGAACTAGCCAGCAAAAGTTTTCTTTATTAATAATATTAACAGATGTGTTTTGTTTTAAAGCTGTTTCACGTTTTTGTTTATTTCCCGTCACTACCGAATAATTAAAATTAATATGTTCCCATTTATCAATTTCAGCAGGCCACGTGTTATTAGCAACGTTTAATGGTGCTACAATCAAAACACGTTTTACATTGCCTTCCTCTAATAATTCTTGAATTGCTGTTAGTGTTGCGCCTGTTTTACCAAGTCCCATATCAACCCAAACCGCTAAACGTTTTTGTTGTTTTATTTGTTCAATAAGTTCTAATTGATAATTGCGCAAATCATATTTACTTAAAGTATTCATATAGTTCCTTAGGATACACCTACAACCGTCTATAACATCAAATTAATATAATTATTATAATTAGCAATGCAACACTAAATAAACTCATTTGAACACCTCCTCTAATAACGTTATGCCGTCAATAACATCATCAATAATATGCACCTGATGCCCATGATCAAATAATTTTTTAAACATGTATATCTGATTTTTACGAGGTTTTTCACCTGGGGCTTTAAACTCAATAAACAGCGTTTTTCCGTCTTTAACAAAACAACGGTCAGGCATTGCGCGATCTTTTAAAGAAAGTGAAAGACAGCCTAACGCTTTAGCGTGGGTTATAACTGAGGATTGTATATCTTTTTCTAATGTCATCGCATGATTTCCTCTTTAAGCTTATACGCTTCTTGAATATACCTATCGTAATTAATATCAAGGTTTTCTAAATTAACGTCGTCATAATTCATGACCGGTAAACACTTATCTGACTCAGGGACTTTATTACCGCTTTTAGTATAAGTGATTGGCGCACCGCCTTTAATCCACACAAAACGCACAACTTTCCCAAGATACTTGTTTTTATACTGTGCTCCACCTCTTACAGCAACGCACTTCACTAAATCTTGAATAGGTGCATTCCTAATTACATTTCCTATATCCCCACCAATAACAGCTTTGATAATACAATCAAAATGGGGATTTTTACGTAAAGTTCCTGTTTCAAAAATACCTTTTGTTTTAACGTTACCTTCCATGGTCACAGCAAAATAATTATTTACATCTCTAAAATAAGCTTTAGTATAATCTGTACTTTCTAAATTAAATTTTGTAATATCTTCCCAATTTTTACATACGTTGTTAATACTTTTATGTTTTTGCAAAAGTATCCCATCGGTATTCGCCGAAACTACACTCACACCT
>WLWF01001034.1_pt1 | contig 24800 bp, 20 predicted proteins | sample 6718331 | NCBI WGS metagenome assembly WLWF01 (sample SAMN12718692, study PRJNA515312) | sponge metagenome | isolation source: marine sponge | host: Mycale hentscheli | place: New Zealand: South Island, Marlborough, Capsize Point | collected 2003-05-01
GATGAAAGTTAGAATAACTTTTGATTTAAACAAAGAGGTGAGAAAAGCTATTTCGCATAATTATGGATACGAAAAACCGGCAACTCACGAGCAATGTAAAAGTTTCATTGAGCATGAAATGTACGCTACTTTAGAAAGTATGTGCTATGACCTTGACAAAAAGTATTTCGCCAAAACAAAAGGAGAACAATGATGAAGAAACAAAAGGATGATGGGTCTTGTCCTACTCTAGCAGAGGTACGCAAGCGAGACCCGACAATGAACGCAAGTAAGTACGCGTCTTATAAACGAGGATGGTTACAAGTTAGAAACAAAAATAAATCCTGACCTTATAAGATTCTTATACCCTCACGACTAACCCCGCCCAGTGCGGGGTTTTTTATGTCTTTACAAAGTCCAACCTATGGGCTATTCTTCCTGAATGGCTTTAACTCCTGAAAAGAAAGTTAAGAATAACGTGGTGCGTTTATTAAAAGAACGTGGCGCTTATTACTTTTTCCCTGCCAGTTATGGTATGGGGCGCAGCGGTGTGCCAGACATTGTGTGCTGCCTGCATGGGCAATTCATAGGCATTGAGTGTAAAGCCGGTAGCAATAAACCTACCCCATTACAAGAACGAGAGCTTGCAGCTATTAAAGTAGCAGGTGGCTTATCTTGTGTAATTAATGAATCTAGCATACCCCAACTTGCAATAATGTTAGATTTAATAACGGAGAACGCAAATGAACAAAGGCGTGAAACTATTACTGGCGCGGGTGCGCAGTCACCCTGAAGAGTTTATTAAGTCGCTAGACGCATACTCTATGGAAAAGAATTCCTCCCGCGCAGATTGGCGGTGGGCTACCAACCTTATTGTTAACCACCCTGAGAAGTGTCCGTTCATAGACGCTTCTGCTAGGGATGTGTTCCTTAGTTTGTTCTGGGAAGTACAAGAAAAACATTTCAACGAGAAAGTTATCTCTCAGCTTTTAAACCTAGATGATAGCTGATGATAGTACCCATGATAGCTACTGGGTACTTACTAGCGGTGCTAGGGCTTAACTAAGATTATGAATTTATTAACCATAGATTTTGAAACATATTACTCCAAGGCGTATGGCCTTAAAAAACTTACGACTGAAGAGTACATACGCAGCTCTCAGTTTGAAGTTATTGGGGTTGCGGTGAAGGTGAACGATGCTCCTTCCGAGTGGGTTAGCGGGGGTAAGAATGCTATAGCTAAGTTTCTTAACAAGTTTGATTGGGATAACTCAGTTGCTTTAGCACATAACGCCATATTTGACATGGCAATACTTAATTGGCGTTTTGGTATAGTGCCTAGGAAAGTAGCTGATACTTTGGCTATGGCGCGTGCCTTACACTCCATAGAGGTGGGGGGAAGTTTACAAGCTTTGACTGAGTACTATGGTCTGGGCACAAAGGGCACAGAGGTACACGATGCACTGGGGAAGAAACGTTTAGAGTTTACCCAAGAAGAAATGGACGCGTATGGAGGGTATTGCATACAGGATGTAGAACTTACGCACAAACTATTTAGAGTGTTGAGGAAAGGGTTTCCTGTCTTTGAATTAAATTTAATTGACTTAACGACTCGTATGTTTAGTGAGCCTGCTCTTGAATTGGATACAAACGTCCTTACCAAACACTTAGAAAATGTACTGGCTGCTAAAGAAGCCCTAATGGCTAAAGTAGCCCATGAAAAAACAAAGTTAACCAGTAACCCTCAGTTTGCTGAACTGTTGCGGGGGTACGGCATAGAGCCACCCATCAAGATAAGCCCTACTACAGGCAAAGAGACTTACGCTTTTGCCAAGACGGACGAGGGATTCAAAGCATTGCAGGGGCATGACAACCCAGAAGTACAAGCTATTGTAGCTGCCAGACTAGGAGTAAGGTCTACCATCGAAGAGAAACGCACGCAGCGGTTCTTGGACATTGCCAGTAGGGGCAAGCTACCTATACCACTACGCTATTATGCTGCCCACACAGGCAGATGGGGCGGTGCTGACAAGATTAACATGCAGAACTTACCCCGTGGTTCCCAGTTAAAGTATGCCCTGTGTGCTCCAAAGGGGTACAAGTTTGTGGACTGCGACCTGTCTCAAATAGAGGCGCGGATGTTAGCGTGGTTGGCTGAAGCTGATGGATTAGTGCAGGCATTCGACAGGGGTGATGATGTATACAAGGTAATGGCTGCTGCTATCTACAGTAAGGAAGCAGCGGACGTTACTAAAACAGAACGGTTTGTGGGTAAGCAAACTGTATTGGGATGTGGGTATGGCATGGGCGCTAAACGCTTCCAGGTACAACTTAAGAACTTTGAGGTAGAACTAGACGAGAAAGAGTGCCAACGGATTATAGACGTATACCGCACAACTTACGTAGAGATTCCTTACTTGTGGGATGACGCAGGGGCTTGCCTGACCGATATCATGGAAAACAAAGATTCCAAGTTTGGTAAAGATGACTTACTGGCGGTGGAGGGCCATAAAGGTATACGCTTACCTAACGGCTTGTACATAAAATACCCCAACTTACGGGAGCAGACAGTAAAGATAGCAGCTACAAAGGACAACCCTGCGGAATCTTATACAGAAACAATTTACGACACTAAAAAAGGCATTACTCTTCTACCCACTAGGATATATGGAGGTAAGGTAATAGAGAATGTGTGCCAAGCCCTAGCTAGAATAGTTATTGGGGAGCAACTTCTTCAAGTGGCACGTAAGTATAAAGTAGTTATGACTGTACACGACGCTATAGGTTGTATAGTCCCTGAAGGAGAGGTAAAACAAGGCATGGCTTATGTAGAAAAGTGCATGAAGGTGCGGCCTGAATGGGCACCGGATTTACCTTTAGATTGTGAAGGTGGTATTGGTAACTCATACGGTGAGTGCCAGTGATGTCCCAGTGCGCGGTGGGCGCTTTTATTCATAGCAAAAACACGCACAACATACGATGGAGTCAAAAAAATTTCGTACAGGGTTTTTTAATTTTCCCCCTTACGACGTTCTCCAACACCATGCGTATGTCGGGTAAGCCACGCTACGGTTAGCCGTGCCTGAAGGATTTAATCCTTTTCTCCTTGGGGGCACGCATTGAATTAAGGAAGTACATATGACAAAAATAAAATGGCCTGATGCAAAGTTTGAAGAAAAAGTAAAGTTGCTTATACATGAGCATCTGCATCCGTTAGCTTCTCAATGTAAGAAAGAAGAGGATGTTTTAGCACTGTGCGTTGCATTCGTTACAACAAGCATAGGGATGATGCACGATGTTGGGTATGACAAAAAAGAGATAGAGGCTAGGTTGCTACTAACTATAGATGCTTTTATGCTAGAACTACACATAGAAAAACAGGAGCGGTTTGATACTGTACACTAATGAAAATAACTATAGAACTTGATGATCAGGACACGAATGACAAGCACGTTGAGAAGTTTCTTAAACTACTTGAACGAATTGTAATTGCAATAGAGGACGAGCCAGAGGAAGACAAGGGTGAGTGATGACCTTAGTACAAACACTTGCCCTAAGTGTAAGGCTATCTCCGAGGAAGTACTTAACATGGAGACACACAAACGTGTTGGATGGTACTGCTTGAAATGTCATTACTTTGAGAAAGCAATATTGCGTGAAACAGTTATATACAAGAAAGGAGAGGAAAATGTTGTATGAATACAGTTGCACTATTCGCTCTATTACAGACGGTGATGGGCTACGTGTGGACATCGACTTGGGTTTTGGTGTCACTCTGCGCGGTGACAATGGCAGGGGCGTTAACATTCGTCTGTTTGGAATTGACGCACCCGAATCTCGCACTAGAAATAAGAAGGAGAAGCTGCATGGGTTACTCGCAAAAGAATGCGTCAAGCAGGAATGCCAAGTTGGAAGCACGTACATCCTTAGAACAAAGGAGAAAGGAAAATTTGGTCGATGGTTGGGCGATATCAAAACGTCAAAGGGATGGATTACGAAAGTCCTTCTCCAAGCAAAGTTGGCTGTCCCGTATGAAGGCCAAAATAAAAAAGCAATTAAAGCGGCTCACGAAAAGAACCGACAAGAGTTAATTAAAATGGGGCTACTGGAATGAAAGCTTGGAGCTACAGCAGAGCTAATGATTTTAAAACGTGCCCTAAAAAGTATTATCATCAGTGTGTTAAAAAAGATTTTGTGTTTACTGGTAGCGCTGCTACACGCTACGGGAATAAAGTACACAAAGCAGCGGAAAACTACATAGAGAAAGACATAGAACTTGAAACACAGTACGAATTTTTACGTCCGGTGCTAGATGCCCTTAATAACATAGAAGGAGAGAAGCATTGTGAATTACGCCTGGGCGTGACGCGGGAAGGTGGTAAATACGCGCCTACTAAGTTTTTTGCAAAAGATGTTTGGTACAGGGGTGTAGCTGATTTGGTAATTATTAACGGTAGTAAAGCATACTTAGTTGATTATAAAACTAGCAAGAACACTAACTTTGCCGACACTACTCAGTTAGACTTAATGGCTGGAGCTTTGTTTGTTAACTTCCCAGAACTTGAGGTTATAAAATCTGCACTTTCTTTTGTGTGTTGTAATGGCTTTATAAAAAAAGAACACACCGTGGATATGTATAAGTCTTACTTAACTGTGTTCGATGATGTGCTAGAAAGAATAGAAGTAGCACATGATACAGGGGTTTGGAATGCCGTAGCGAATGGCCTCTGTGGGTTCTGCCCAGTTACTATTTGTGAACACAACAGGAGTTAAAAATGCCAAGTAAAAAACGTAATTACAAAGAAGAATATGCAAAGTACCAAGGCACAGAAGAACAAAAAAAGAATCGTGCTAAACGTAACGCTGCCAGACGCAAAGCTACACGCACAGGCAAAGTAGCAAAAGGAGATGGCAAAGATGTAGCACACAAGAAAGCTATATCTAAAGGCGGTAATAACTCAGGCAATACTAAAGTAGAAACGGCTGCTAAGAATCGCTCTTTTAAACGGAACTCTAGTGGTAAGTTAGTGTCTGAAACAAGTAGTAGAGAAAGGAAACGCAATGCGCGTAGTTAACAACAGAGCTATTGTGCTCAGAACAAAACGCCCCCATTTAGTTACCGAGAAAATAAAGAACTACAAGATATTAGAAGAAGCGGATGGTGTTTATAAATTAGCAGTGCGTTGGAAGCTGCATGAGGCGCAAATACTTAATGAGTTGAAGATTAAAAACGTACCTTCTCCTATGTTAAAAGACTACCAGTGGAGTGGGCGGCATACTCCGTTTGAGCATCAAAAAGAAACGTCAGGTTTCCTAACACTAAATAAAAAAGCTTTTTGTTTTAACGAGCAAGGTACAGGCAAGACTGCTTCTGTTATATGGGCAGCAGATTACTTGATGAACGAAGGTAAGCTTAACCGCGTCCTGGTTATATGTCCTCTATCTATAATGAAGTCCGCTTGGCAGGAGGACTTGTTTAAATTTGCTATGCACCGTACTTGTTCTATAGCGCACGGTTCGTTTGCTAGACGCAAGAAAATATTAGATGCGGGTTCGGAGTTTGTGATTATAAACTTTGATGGTGTTGCAGTAATCAAAGACGAGATAATCAACGGTGGGTTTGACATGATTGTGGTGGACGAAGCTAACGCCTACAAGAACGCACAGACAAACCGATGGAAGATACTTAGAGACATAGTTGCAACTACCACTTGGCTATGGATGCTTACAGGTACACCGGCTGCACAGTCTCCTGTAGATGCGTTTGGGTTAGCCAAGCTAGTCAACGGGGAGAACGCACCTAAGTATTTTGGGCAGTTTAGAGATAAAGTCATGCACAAGGTAACGCAGTTCACCTGGAAACCTAAGTCTGATGCAAACAAGACGGTGCATAAAGTATTACAACCCGCCATACGTTTTGAGAAAGACCAATGTTTAGACTTACCCCCTGTAACGTATGTGGAACGTGAAGCTCCGTTGACTAAGCAACAAGCAGCTTACTATAAGTTGCTCAAAGACCGTATGGTTATGGAGGCTGACGGGGAGCAAGTTACCTCAGTCAACGCTGCAACTAACCTGAACAAACTATTACAGGTATCAGGCGGTGCAGTATATTCTGATGACAAAGAAGTAATTGAGTTTGATGTCAGTAACCGGCTTAAAGTAATTAAAGAAGCAATAGATGAGTCGTCTAATAAAGTTTTAGTGTTCGTACCTTTTACACACACTATAGAATTGCTAAACGAATTTTTAATCAAGAATAAAATAAGTTGTAAAATAATTTCTGGTAAGGTTTCCGTAAACAAACGCAGTGAGATAATAAAAAACTTCCAAGAAAAAGAAGACCCCCATGTACTTATCATACAACCCCAAGCTGCATCGCACGGGTTGACCTTGACGGCTGCTAACACTGTTATCTGGTACTCTCCTGTTACTAGCGTAGAGACATACCTCCAAGCCAATGCCCGAATAGACCGCCCTGGTCAACACAGTCCTATGACGGTGGTGCATGTTCGTGGTAGTGAAGTAGAAACTCGCCTATACAACATGTTGCGGTCAAACATAGACCACCACCACAAGATAATCGATTTATACAGACAAGAATTAATTACTTGACAATGTAAAACCCCCTGCTAAACTGGTCGTCCCTTTAAGGAGGTGCAATGAAAACTACAGACCAGGCAGACAAACTCGCAGCAATCTACATAAAGATGCGCGAAGCTATACGTGAGAAAGAAGAAGATATAAAAGAGATAAAGCTACAACAAGAAAAAGTGAGTGCTGAACTCGATGCGTTGTTTGGAGATAAAACTGAATCCATTAAAACGTTATCCGGTACAGTGTCCCGTAGAGTGCAAACACATTATGGGGTAAGCGACTGGGATCAAATGCACGCTTTCATCCTAGAGAACCAAGCTACTCACTTGTTAGAAAAGCGGATACACGGGGGGAACATGAAGGAGTTTCTAGAAGTAAACCCTGATATCTTTCCACCTAGCTTACAAGTCAACCGTAAGTATATTGTATCTGTACGTAAACCATCTAAAAAGTGATGCAGTTAAAGCACAATGATGGGCACTTTGCCAGCCCTCTGACTAATGAGCCTTTGTCAGCTATACAAGCAGTTATAGTTAACAGTGGCACTTTATCTAGGAGTTACTATTCCGAGGAAGGCCAACTACAGTGTTGGTCTTACGGATGCACTGTCCCCCATGAGAAAGTGCCAGAGGATACGCAGCAAGCTACAAGGTGCATGGATTGTAAGCAAAGTATCAAGAACAGTTACCGTGCTAGAGGTTCACCGTGTAAGTTCTTTACAGTTATTAATTTAGTTATTTTATATGAGAAGCATGTATACACCCTTAGAGTAGGAGCTTTAAGTTTATTTTCCAAGGATGGGAACAAGACCAACTTGCTCAAGTATGTGGACTACTTAGAACACAATAATGAAAAGGTTGGAGATGTACTAACTGAGATATATTTTGAAGAACAGTTTGGGTTTAGCAAGATGTATTTCAAACCCGTTCGTCCTTTACACGATGACGAACTGCAACATGTAGCTTCTGTATTGGAGGCTACCGACAACATTAACGTACTAACTGAGGAAATATTTATGACAGACCAATCGCACAAAATCAAAAACGTAGAGTTCTTATTCCCACGCCTTAACCAACCGTATAAGTTTGATAGGGCGGCAGGGAAAAGAGGACGTAGCGTACCCTGTGCTGCGGAAGATGATGGAGCAAAATATGAAATAAGTTTTGCTATGGACAAAGCACAAGCTAAAGAGTTGCACGGGCTTATGCAAGAAGCTTTCCTTGCTTCCCCAAAGCGCGATGATTCTTGGGATGATTCACTTAGCATGGCGTTTGATAAGAATGAGGACGGCTTATGGGTAGGTAAGGCAAACAAAAAAGCGGCTTACAACAACGAAGCTACTAAGCCCCCTGGACAGTATGATGCTAAAAACAAATCCCTTGATGATGACTTCATGTTGACTACAGGCAGTAAAGGTAATCTTCTAGTTAAGTTTATACCTTACAAAATGTCAGCTAAAAACATGGGTGTTTCTTTGCAACTACAAGCTGTTCAAGTTTTAGAGTACAAACCTTACGCTCCTGCGTCTCCGTTTGATGAGGAAGAGGGTTTTACACGGGATTCAGTTCATAGTACCAAGAATATACAACCTGCTCCTACTGGGTTTGAAGATGAAACTGAACCGGCTAAACCAGTGGTTCAAGATAGTCTTTTTGATGACGCTGATGAGGAAGAAATTAAAGAGCCAGTTAAGCGCAAGAAAAAGAAAGAAGAAAAACCGGCTACGCCTGAAGACATTGCAGATATTGTTGATATCTGGGGAGATGATTAAACCTTATGAGCTATGGCTATACGACACGTATCGGTAGTCTGAATAAGCAAGCTGACACATCCTTACTGGGAGTCAAGCTAGGCCGCGTGTGCATCAAAAATGATGTGCCTGTTGCAGAGATTGCCTCTCGGTTAGGAGTCAGTAGGCAGACTATATATAACTGGTTTATGGGAACTCATGAACCTAACGAAGAATTAACCACACTTATAAAAGAAATAATAATTGAGTATAAAAAATGACAGACTTTGACCTCATAGATTATGCAGTCCCCAAGGGCGGCATTTATTGTGTGGTTGGCATGGGTGCAGTAACACTACAAAAATTTACTAGGGATAGGGCAGAGTTAGATGCCTACATAGAAGATTTTGTAGAACGTGATTTTAACGTATACATTACGTTAGGCAAATCTAACAAGGAATCTCGCAGAGCCGAAGATATAGAGTCGTTTGCTTCTATATGGGTCGATTTAGATTGCGGGGAAGGCAAAGCAACACCTAACGCTACGACTGGTATACCTGCGGGGTACGTCACCCAGGATGATGCGGAACAAGCATTGTTTAACTTTTGTGAGTTAGTGGAGCTACCTGCCCCTGCAATAATAAACTCAGGTAACGGTCTGCACGCTTACTGGGGGTTCACCGAAGATGTACCGAGAGACAGATGGTTAGCTTTAGCTCAACGTTTAAAAACCCTTTGCACCATACAGAAATTTTATGCCGACCCTAGCGTATACGATGCTGCACGCGTCATGCGGTTGCCAGATACGTTTAACCATAAAAGTGATCCACCAAAAAGAGCTTTTGTAAGAAGGCCCACTAATGACCGCCACGACTTTGGGGAGTTTTGTAAACTGCTTGGGGTAGATTTTGAAGCTCCAGTTAGCACAGTTTCAAAGGCAGGGCGCGTTCTGGACGCACTCGATAAAGTAGAAGTTTCTAACACTGACTATTCGTTTTATAAGATAGTCACGCGAGAAACACCTTGCTTGCAGCTTGTAGACGCGGTGCGTAACCCCATGACTTTATCAGAACCACGTTGGTTTGATGCGTTGTCCGTGGCTAAATTCTGTAACGATAACGCCAAAGCAATACACAAGGTATCTGTAGGTCATCCTGATTATGATTTTGATGCAGTAGAAAGAAAGATTACACATATTAAATGGCCCCACAGTTGCAAACAATTTGATACTACTCACCCTGGTATATGTAAGAACTGCATACATTTTAAAAAAGATTCTAAAATAAAGTCTCCCTATAGTCTTGGCAGAGAGATTCGTAAAGACGTTACTAGTCCTATCAAAGCAAAGTACCCTGAGAATTATTTTAGAGGAGAGAACGGGGGCATATACAAAAAAACTCCAGAAGATGAGGATGCAGAATTTATTTATGATTACGATTTTTATGTGAAAGAACGTTTATGGGACGTAGAGAAAAAATATCTTTGTTATTTTGTATTGCACACACCCCATGATGGAGTGCAAGAATTTACGATCCCCAACAACAAACTAAACAAAACTGATCTACTAAGAGAGTTAGCTTCTAATGGTGTAGTGGCTGAACCTACCAAGAATGATCTTTTGTTTAAGTACGTTATTAACTCAGTAAGACTTTTACAGCATGGGAGACCTGCGGATATTATGAGAACACAATTTGGATGGGCAGATCAAAACACAAAATTTATTGTAGGTGAAAGAGAAATAACTGTGGATGCCGAATACCATTCCCCGGCTTCTACAGCGACCGCAGGATTGTCTCCTTACTTTGTGCCTAGCGGCACGCTTGAAAAGTGGCAAGAAGCATTTAACGCATACAACGAAGAGGGGCTAGAAGTACAAGCATTTGCAGCCCTGTCGGGGTTTGGTGCGCCCCTACTTAAACTAACTGGGCAGAAGGGAGCCATTATAAACCTTGTGCATAAGAGTGCAGGTACAGGCAAAACTACGGTATTGCGTATGGCCAATAGTATCTGTGGTGACCCTGAGAAGTTACTAGGAACTTCAGCCGACAGTGAGCCTGGGAGAATAAACAAGCTTGGTTTTTTAAATAACATAGTAAACACAGTGGATGAGCTTACTGATATGGACAACAAGGCGGTTGGAGAGTACGCATACGCCTGTTCCCAAGGTAAGGGTAGAGAAAAAGCAGAGCGAACTGCTAACGTAAACCGGAAGAATTTTATTACTTGGAATACAATAACATTAACTTCTTCTAACGCTTCGTTCTACCAAAAACTTCGCGTAGGTAAGGCTCAAGCTGACGGGGAGATGATGCGTATCCTTGAATTTGAAGTGGATTACCAGAAGAAGAAAACTAGGACAACCGAGGAAGGGCGAGAGTTGTTTGACCATCAGTTGAATGAAAATTACGGGCACGCCATACTTCCTTACATACAATATATAATTGCCAATTGGGACACTGTAGTTGAAAAGCTGCGGGCTATACAACGTAAGATTGATACAGAACTAGGGCTAACTCAAAGAGAGCGTAACTGGTCTGCTATTATAGCTGCTAATTTAACAGGGGGTTGGATCGCAAACAAACTGGGGTTAATTAACTTCACTATGAAGAGAATATATCAGGAAGTCTGCCCCGTTCTGTTAGATATGAGAGCAAAGACAACTGCCCCGGTGGAACAAGCAAGCGCGTCCATAGCTGATTTTTTATCTGTGCACCACGCAAACACCTTAGTTATAAAATCAACCGCAGACTTACGCAACAATAGACTAACTTCTGATTCAGTGTTGCCTAGAGGCCCGTTGCTTGTACGCCACGAGACTGACACAAAGATAACGTCTATTAAATCAAGTGCCCTGCGAGAATATTTAACCAAGACACAAGTGGATTACGACTCTGTAATAGCGGAACTTGGAGCTACTGGTATGCTTATCACAGTTAAAAACACTAGGTTGGGTAAAGGTGCCCCTACACCTTCAGCAGCGGAACGCTCTGTTATCCTAGACGGTACGCATCGCGATTTTGTAGACCAAGATTTTGTTACGGATGATAAAGATGAAAGTGGAGAAAGTGCAGTACCAGATAAACTGGAAGAGTTTTAAGCTTGGATGGTCTTTTTTTATACCATGCTTGGACGCTACAGCAGCTAAGAAACATGTAGCTAAAGAAACTAAAAAGTTTAAATACAAAATAGTTACTAAGGTTACGATAGAGGAAGGGGTGCGAGGCGTTCGGGTATGGAGAGTTTAGTTGTTTTGCAACTTAGGCTCTATTAATGGAGCCACTACGGGTCTTACTTTCTCTCTTACATACACTCCTTCCAAAGCTTCACCACGCCTTTCAGCTTTGCCTGTTAGAGAACGTTCAATTGTGTCGTAATCTATTTGGTCATAAAAATATTTAACATTATATTTAGTTATGTCTGCCATAGCTTTTACTACACCGTCAGGGTTACGGTCTTGGTTTAACAACGCTCTGTCTAGTCGGTCAAGTGCTTCAGTTTTCTTTGTTGCTTGGTCACGTATTATGTTTGCTATTTGGTAATTAATGTCTTGCATACTTGCAGTTTCAGTACTTGTAAAGCCCAGCCCCTGTGCAATTAACATTGCTTCACTGTAGTATTCGGGGGGTTTTAGTTCTACACCCTGGCGGTTTACTAAACCTTCTTGAGATAGCCGGTACGCTTTTAGAGGGCCACGGAACATTGCGGGTGACATAGTTTCTAAACCACGTTGATATTCCCCGTCTCTAAAATCTTGCCCTGCCTTAAAAGCACTAGATGCCATACTTCCGAAAGGCCCAGTAAAAGTATTGTACGCAAAGTTTATCCACGCGTTTTCAAAATCACCTTTGGGTAAATCATTTCTAAACCACAACCCATCTAAACTCGTAGACGCTCCTATATTAGCATCCGTAATTGCAGACAATGGCCCCATTTCTATAGACTTGGCAAATAAGGCAGCTTGTTCTTCACTTAACCCTAAAGCGTTAGATATGTCACCATCAGGGCCGAACATTTTAGGGATGAACACAGACCTTATCCACACTTCAGTAGGCACATTTTTAAATGAAAGAAGGTCATAATCTCGCTCTTCTTCTTCATCATCCCCAAACAATTCATTTTTAATCAAGTCAATGCCAGAGGCAAACACAGAGAATAAAGGCATACCGACAGTACCTGCGAACAGCCATGTCATTCCTAGCATACCAGCAAATGTCCCCAACGCTTCCATGCGATCCGTGTTAGACATACCCATCCCTTTGTACCCAAATACTCCTCGTGCAAAATTCCTAAAAAGGATAGAAGACATTTGCAAAGGGAACGTCATAAATTGAGTAGCGATGCGCCCAATCGGGCCTTTCATAAGATCAGGTTTGTTGTAGTTGGTGTAGTTAAAGAGTCCTTTGTACGTTAACTCTACCGCACGCCTCTGTGCTTCTTCTTGAGCTTCCTCCGTAGACAACCCCCTGTTCTTTGCTTCTGCATACGCTAGTTCAAAAGAAGACATGTACATTATTTCACGGTTTAATCGTTCTGCATGGTGAAATGCACCGCTTAAAGTTTTAATTGCCATCCTTTGTATTTTGTTACCAGGACGACCAAACTCATCACTAGGTGTCCTACTGCGTGAAGTCATGTCAGAAGCATACGTAGACATAAATATTTCTCTGCCTACCGCATACTCATGAGCTTTTAGCAAAGCCTCACGCATTTCAGGGTCACTGTTCTCCATGACATAGTTGCTTTTTGCCATATTAATTTCTTTGTATTGTGGAATTAATTCTCCACTTTCATCTTCTATAAACTCTTTTGACCCAAAACCTTGTAATGCAACTATGTTCTTGGTGTATTTAGCAATTATTTTAGAAGTTGCAACGCCTCCAAATTCTGCACTTAGCACCGGTATACCCACAATAGGTAGTTGTGTAAATTGGATCAACGCAGATTTTGGAGAACTTAACATGTAGTAAAAAACTGCACTGTTACCCAAGGAAGCGGCTCTATCTAAGAAGTCAGTACGGTCAGGTGGGGCAGTTTCTTGCAGGGCACGCGAACGTAGCACCGCAGTATACGGGGCTACCTTTGACTTTAATTCTACAGGCATACCCGCAGTTGCAGCTTCTACACCTGCAAGTGCTGCCCTAAGATCGTCTGTGTGTTCCAACCTAGCTAATTGGTTTGCGGCTGTATTTTGAGAAACAATGAAATTTCTAAGTACGTCTGAACTAAATCCTGCCCTTGCTTTTCTTCTTGTAAACTTTCGGCGTATATCTGCTTCAGGTAATGTCATTAAATACATTTGATATATTTGATCTTTTATATCATCTTCATTAGACAGACCTTTGTTCCTAATAAGGCCATAGATATCTGAGAGCATTTTACTGGAACTTTTAAACTCTTGTTCAAACTTTTGAAGCGTGGTATCTCCTGCGTCTAACACTTCAATGTTTGGGTCTGCTTGTAATTCTTTGAGTTGCAACTTTCTGTCTATATCAGACTCATACATAAAGTACATTATCTCTCCACCTTCCTTGGCGCGTATAAAATATTGTCCGTAACGCATGAGAGGAAAATATACTTCCATTTTTTTGGCACGTTGGTAATTAGACACGATTCTGGCTAATAATTCTTTTTTCTCCTCTTCAGAATCCATTTCTGCTTGTTCTATTTTGGCTACAAGTAACTCCTGGTGTTCATCAAAAGTTTTCTCATAGGCATCTTTAGCCATGTTGTAAATTTTAACGCCTCGCTGCCCTCCATTTTCTGCGTCTTGGAGGCGGCTCCACATATCAAATATTTCTTTTATCTTGTTTTCTCGTTGCGTAACCTCACCTTTGGATTGGTTTACTACGCCAACTGTAACGTTAGAAGTTCGTTGACTTTGGTATTTATTTATCCTGTCTTTCAAGTCTGGATCATTTTGCAATGCGTCTTGTACATTTTTATACTTGGAAGGGTCAAAGCTATCTATAGTAGCCATGTGCATTATGTCTGCTAGTAAATCTGCTCCATCTACAAAAGTACCATTAAAATTTTCCCAGACAGGTACTTTATCTACTAGCTCCCTTATGCGTCTAGCCCGCGTTGCTGACATCTCCATCACTACATCGTTAACTCTAGTAGCACTTTCTATTTCAAAATTGTTTACCAACGTGCGCGTTATACCTTCAGTAGTAAACGCTTTAACCAGTAGCTTGCGCGTTCTTTCTCCGACTGCTTCTGCCGTAGCGTTTATTATATTAGCCGCTAATTTAGGATCACGGTTTTTGACGAGATTACCTATCCCTTTCATCTGTTGATTATAAGTTCTACTCCTATCCACTTTACGTGCTGTGCCTTTGATTTTGTTAGCTACTTTTTTAGCGGCTGCTATAGTACTTGTAGGCACGCGCTTAGTAGGTCTACCGGCACGTAGCAACTGATCTGTTGTGTCTAACAAAGTAATAAAACCGTTAAGCGTGTTATCACCGAACCCAAACAGTCGCCTTACTACATTGACAAGTCCTGACAAACCGTTCTTTTGTATGTCTTGTATGTACCCTATGGTGGGTTGCACTGAAATTAAAAATTCTTGAAACTCTGGTTGAGTAATGCCATAGGCCACAAACTCCATTAGGTCTGTAAATATGTCTAGTTCTTCGGCTAGTTTATCCATCTCAGGAGTAGTGCGGCCATTAGCTTTATCTACAGCGTATTTCATTGCCGCCTCGTCCATCTGGTCAAGTATTTCTTGTCTCAACCTGTTTACTCTTTCAGGTACAGAACTTGGGTCGTTTATGGAACGAGCTAATAAATTCATAGTAGCTGCGTGTACAGCTTCATGGAGAAGTGTAAGATTGTTTAGTCCATCATTGCGGGAGGACAGAAAAATAGTGTTAGTGTCATCAAAGTACACACCTGCCGCCCCCGTTACAAATTCCCCAGCTATTTGAGGATCAACTGCACCTAAGTCTGTAGGTATTATTTGTAGCTTAGTGTCCTTAATAAATGGACGTAGCCTACGCGCTACAAAACTTTCAAACTTTTTACCTCCTTTTACAACTGAGTCTAGTGCACTTTCAAGAGTGACGTTAGGGTCAGTTAATACAGGGTTTACTTCTTCCTCTACATACTCTGATATAGGGATAGACTGTGCAGGTTTTTGTAACGCCGCTTTCTTCTTTATACGTGCAGCCTTAGCGTCTTTTTTCTCCAGGTCAGTAAACGCATCACCGTTAATAAATCCTTGAGCACGAGCAAGTGCTTTTTTATTGCCTTGGTATGCAGGGTTGTTAACTATTTCGTAGGCATCAGCCAATGCGTCAATGCGATTATTTTTATAATTTGTTTGTTCTACCGCAGTTGCGTCTTGTATGTCGTTAAGTGTTGTTTGCTTTTCGTTAAATTCTTTGTTTAGCTCTGTTGCCGTTTCACCCCGTTCGGGATCAGTAAACATACCTGCATCGCGTATTTCCCTAAGTTCAGCAACTCTATTTTTTAACTCGTTGTATTCCTGGTATGTATTTATACCTGTCTGTTTTTTACTACGCTTTATGCCAAGTTCAATAATTTGTTGAGGGTTTGCATTAAGAATTTTGTCTATTCTCGTATTAACCCGCGCCGCAACCTGTGATCTGTTCCCCTGTTCTTTTTTATTTTGATCTACACGAGCTTGTTCTTCTGGTGTGCGTGGGGGTTGTGGACGTCGTCCCGGTTTGCCTTTGGGTTTTAGCACAACTTCTACATTATAAGAAAGTGTTTCGGGGTTTTGTTTTATATTAGGGATTTTGTTTACTGCATCTTGTGCAGGATTAAAACCTATTTTAAATTCATTTTGTATTTCAGAAATGGTTGCCCCATTGTTTTCGGAGATAAACGTAGCTATTTGTTTATCCAGAGGAAGGTCTTCTTGTAACTCTCCAACTTGCGGGCCGGTATCTTCTACCTCTATCCCTTCTCCTATCTTAGGGTCTTGCTGGTCTTGCTGGTCTTGCTCTACAGTTTCTGCTGACTTTAGGCCACCAAGACGGTCAATTTCTTGTTGTAGGAACAGGGCAGCATCATTACCCCCCAACCCTGCTTCTTGTAAGACTATGTAGGATTTGTATGAATCTAGCCCTGCTTCGTCAGCACCTTCTTCTATTGCTTTCTCTGCTATTGCTGTAACTTGGGTTTGTTGGTTGCTATCAAGAGTAGTTACTCCTGTTTCTTCTTTGGCTAACTCTGCTTCCAACACTTCTTCAGCGGCTATCTTAATAGCTGTGCCTTCGTCCATGTTTTTATTATTTTGTATTAATTGTTGAGTACGTATTCTTAGTTTTTGCTGCGCTTCAGGTGTTCCCAATAGCCTTTTGCTTGTGTCTACGGCAAGCTTGGCTTGTTGTTTTATTTTTGCATCAACTTCCTGCCGTGCTTGTCGTCTACCTGTGGCTACGTCTACACCTACATTAAAAGAAGTACCCCCTATAGAACCCGCAGCTTCTGCCGCAGCAGCATCAATAACTCGTTTTATATTTTCTGTGCTAAATACATCCCCTTCTTGCTCACCTAGACTGCGTTGCCCTGCTATCTGCGTAATCTCTTGAGCACCGCCCGTAAGTCCTTCTTCGCCCATCTCCTTCGCAAATTGTTTAGGTATGCTTTCAGTTAATTCTTGACCGACTTCTTTAGCTAACTTGCGTTTGAGTATGCCCCCTACCGGCCCTGCCATGTCTAATGCACCAGAGACTAGGGCAGTTATCGTAGAAGTGTCTTTAGTAGCGTTGAGGTAATCACTGATGGCTTGTGCTTGGTCTTCAGGGGACAGTTCTTTAGTTATACCTCGAATAAAATCTAACCTATTGTTTACTGTTTCACTACCTGCCAAGGCAGTGCCCGCAGTCACCGCACCCACTGGCCCAGCGATCATAGCGGATGCCATTACCGGTGCAAGCTGGACAACGCCTGAACCTATGCTATACGTCAACCAATCCCTAAAATCCCCAAGGCTTCTTATATCTGTTATACCTTCAACTCTAGGGCCATATTTCTCAGAGGTTTCTTGTTGCCTACGTTCTAACTCTGGAAGCGTTTCTAGTATGTCTGCTCTGGATTCAGTAACAGTAGTTTCTATATTGCCCTTCAATCTTGCACGTTTGTCTGCATCGGCTTCCTGGTAAGTTACAAAATCACCAAGTTCAGTAGGGCCAAAAACTTTTGCGTCTTTGTTAGCTTCACGGTACAACTCGCGAGGGTCAGCACCCTCGTCTATAGCTTTGTATATATCTAATTTTTTAGGGAGTTGGTTTACTCGGAAGGTATCGAACTGTAGATCAATAGCATCTGGTATATCAGCCAATCCTCGCCCAGCACCTACTAAACTACGGCCTAAGTTTGGAAGTATTCCTCTTTCGCCTTGCTCTGGGCACTCTTCGTTTTCATTTACTACCGTACCATCGGGGCATACTTTGGTAGATACCCCAAACAAGTCTTCAGGCGTAAAAGTACGTTTACCGGGCGCAACTTCAGGTTCCCCAAATAATTCTTCCAGAGTAAAAGTTCTTTTTTGTTCTGCCAAAGGGGAGTGCCTTCTTTATATTTCATTAAATGCGCGGTTTATAGAATCCCATCGTACAAGCACCATATCCCCGTTAACGTCTTTAACTAAATACTGTTGATTTGGTATTAGCGAATCATAATCCTTAAAATTATCAGGTAAAACTATGGGTTGGTTGCGGCCACCCTCGCCTCCACCAGCTCCCGCACCTGCACCGCTGCGTGGTGCAAGCCTTTGTGCACCTTGTACATAGTTTTGTATAAATTCAAACCTAATGGCTTCTTTTCGCCTTGCGGAAGTATTGGGATCAAAAAACTCTTGGCCCAACGGTGTGTTTTGAAATCCTGACAGAGACCTAGCCATGCCAGTATTTCTATCGAACTGTTCCGCTGCATCTGCATATAGTTCATACACTTCAGAAGCCTCCCTACCACTGGCGGTTATTAGGGCTGTCATTTGTTTGTATTCTCTAACAGCGTCTGTTCTCAGTTGCGCTTCGTTGGCAGTGGGGTCTTGGGCTAAAGCCGCTGCAACGTAATCTTCTACGAAAGAACGTTCGTTGGTTTCACTTCCCCGCGCAGCGTATAGCCTTGCTACATCTACCTGTATGTCTTGACCACGTTGTGTGGTACCTGTCTGAGTAACCATCTGGTCGTAAGCAGTTTCAGCTTGGCGCTGTGCGTTGAGTAATGACGCGGCTGAACTTAACCCACTGTTGATTCCATCCCTTACCAACTTCTGTGCGCTTCGTTCTGCTTCAAGCTTACTCATGCCTAGCTGTTGGAAAGTATCGGTAATCTTGTCCATCGTGGCCACATCTTCTTGTGCGCCTTCCAATTGCTCCGCATATATCCTATCTTCTTCTGTCATCGTGCCTCTAGCAAACCCACCTAGTCCTTCTTTAGCTGTACCTAACAAGCCTGCACGTAACAATCTTCTGCGTTCTTCTTCAGGGGTAAACCTTGCTTCCCGCAATGCTTTCCGTGTTTGTTCCGCTTCTCTTTGTGCAGTTCTGTAATCTTCAAGTCCTACAGCCTCATCGAAACTTTCCCCTGCTTCCCGCATCATTGCCTTTTCATCCCCCTGCGCTAGGCCCATAGCTATTTCCAAAGCTTCTCTTTCTTCCTCCGTTTGACCCCTAAAATCAGGCACTTCTACACGAGGTCGATATTCAATAACTTCTTCTGATACTTCTTCTACTTCATCAGGTATAAGCCCACGGGGTGGGTATTCAGTAAAGTCTATAAATCTTTCTTCCTCTTCTTCTTCTACCAAGCTCCCACCAGGCCCAGCAAAACCAACTACTCCTCCGTCAGCCATACCACCTTGTTGCCTTCTGTTAACTTCCTGCATCATGGCGGCGTACTGATCCATTGTCATGTTGCCACCTTGTTGTATAGGTCTTAGTGAGTCTAAGGTAGCTCTAGCAAAAGCTTTTTCTTGGTCAGTAGAATTGGGGTTACTAAGCACTGCTTGAGCACTCATGTAACTGTCAACTTCTGAAACGTACCCACCCGCTGCCTTACTAACTACCCCTCTACCCATAAGTATGTCTTTACGTGTAACTTTCCCATCACCACTTAAATCTGGAAAACCACCATCGTTAAACGCCACAATACCGCCTTGTGCAGCTCGTGGTAAATTAGATGGTAGTTGAGGAAGACCGCCCATAGGAGGTCTAGGTGCAGGGGCACGTTGAGGTGCGTTCTGCATGGGCATTGGGGGACGCTGTGGCATAGGTGCTTGCCTACCTTGTTGGTTAGCCGCAGCCATCTGCTGTGCCATACCCATTATTCCGGGTGCCATTGGACGCGGCCCTGGCCCTGGTTTTGGCATGGGTCTAGGCATTCCTTGAGGAGCCATCTGAGGTCTACCCTGCATTTGCGCTGTGAGCGCGGCTATACCTGCGGGTATTTCTTGCTGTAATTGCTGCACAACATTAGCGGGGTTAGGCGCAAGTACTTGGTTAGCTGATTGTAGTAACTCTTTAGCCTCTCCAAGTTTTAATGCTGCTTCTAGTTTAGGGTCTAGGTTAAGTGGTTCGATGTCATCATTAACCACCTCTATAGCCATCTGCTCTCTAGCTGAAGGACGCTGCCCACCCATGAGTTGTCCTAACCCTTGATTCTGTGATGGAGTTTGAAAACCTTTAGGTGTTATTGCCGCTAATCCGTTCATGTGGTTATTCCCGCTATAGGTCTAGGTACAGTTACTGGAGTAGGAGCTACTGTAGGCGTATTAGGATAAGTAGCACCGGGATACGCGCCCATGTCTCCCGCTGAAGTAGCTGTTGACGTAGGGGAGTTTCCATACGTAGCATTGGGGTAAGCTCCCATGTCAGGGCCAGTAGGAGTGACGACTTCCTGTTCGTTACCGTATTTATTTATAAGGTCATATATACCTACAATGTCTGCGGCTCCTCCTGCTAAACTGCTTAATCCCGAAGGGTTAAACTGGTTATAACTTGATGTCCCAAGTGGTAATCCATCAAGAAGCTTCTGCATATATTGCACTTGCCGGTATGGAAAATCTCTTTCTTCTTCAAACTGTGCTATGTCAGCAGCTACACCTTCAGCCGTTACCGCACGTTGGTCTTTACCCGCAGCAGCTAAATCTTTTAATGCTGTTAACCCGTAGTTCCTATCCTTGTTAAACATATCCTGGGCATTAGAGTAAGCGTCTTGGTAACCCTGGGCGCGTAAGTTGGATAAATTACCAAGAAACCCGGAAGCTAATTCTCCCTCACTAACACCTTGTCTACTACCCCCATAAGCACCTGCTTGAGAATATCTACTCTGTAAATCTCTTTGCGCTTCTAAAAAATCACTTCTTGCTCCAGCAAACTGTGGTTCAAGTGCTGCTTCAAGGTAAGGGTTCATGTATTGCTGAACAACATTACCGGACGCAGGTGTGTAGTAACCTTCCCCTGCTGTAGCGCCCGCCGCTATTTCTTCAGCAGTGGGTAGCGCGTATTCTGAACCCGTAAAAGAACCCGCAGTAAACGCTTGGGGCACGCCCAGGCTGGCAAGTCCTGAATAGGCTTGATTCTGTAACGGAGAAAAATCTGCCGTTAAATCTCCTTCATACGCCGTATAAGGCAAAGCAGCTAATCCTGCCCCCCTTCCTAACATTTCTGTAACGTATGGCCCCGCCCACGAAGAGAGTGAAGATTCTTCTACTCGTTGGTTCTGCCCACCTAAAGTTTCACCTGACATTTTTTACCTCACGCTAAATAGCTGTTAGGGTTTATTTCTTTACCCTGATCAGTACGGCCAGTTCTGGCTTTGCGCACTCTATCCATCATTGAAAACAATTCTTGTGCTCCAGCGTCCGAATTGCCATTACCCAGATGACTTACTACATCCGCAGGAATAACAAATTCACCATCACTTAGTGCAGCGGGTTGGGAGCTACCTATCATAGCAGGTATCTGATCTGCCATTCCATCCGTAGGGCCACCTAAATAATAACCTTGGTGTCCTATAGAAGCTAAACCACCACCCGCTAACGGTTGCGTAACTATTTCATCCAACCCAGTACCCGCGTTTCTTCCGTCTTGAACAATAATTCTTGGGGATTGGCTAGAAGGAGCAGCAGCGGGAGCGGCGGGAGCGGCGGGAGCGGCAGCGCTATCTTCCGCATCTTTCGTTTGCCTCTGTGTAAAGTTGGCATCTTGGAAGTAACGCCTGCCTTTACCTCCGGCACGCCGGGGTATGTTCTTGTTGTTTGCATCCAGCGCTAGTAAACCTGCATTGTTTCGTTGAAAATCACTAAACGCGTTGGGTACTAACTCTCGTGTGGTGCTACCTTCACTAGCGTAATCGTACATTGGTATACCACCTGTATACCCTATGGGTGCGGAGTCACCTCCCCCTAGCCCAAAAAAATCTCCTAATGTTTCGGAATCATCTGCACGGCTTATCCCATACAGTCCCCCAGCTAACGCTATGTTTTGTAAGTTAAACTTACCATCTTTGTAAAATAGGTCTATAGCTCCTTGCCCTAGTCCTTTTCCTAATTTAATGATGTCTTCAAATATATCACCCATTGCTATCTTCCTTTCAAGATTGCTTCTATTTCACTAACTAAGTTTCCACTACCCTTGTTACCGAAAACCCCGCTCGGCGTGTTTACGTCATAATACCCTATATCTGCAACTTCTCCAGGCGTAACAGATATATAGGAGCCACCCCCACCACCACCGGGCATAGTAAATCCAGGCGCTGCATTACAAATATCAGGGTTAAGCATTGCAAACACTTCATCCCCACAAAGAGTAAGCCCCCCACCACATTCTTCAGGGTTAGCTGCTGCATAATCTGGATCGTCACAAAAGTTTAACCCTCCCCCGCATTGTTCCGGGTAAGCTGCTGCATAATCTGAATCATCACAGGGGTTAGATATTCCTGTACCCCCACAGATAGCAGGATTAGCTGCTGCATACTCTGGATTAGTGCAATCTAGTACTGGGGCTGTACCTCCGCACTCTACCGGATTAGCTGCTGCATACTCTGGATTAGTACAATCTAGTACTGGGGCTTTACCCCCACAAATAGCAGGATTAGCTGCTGCATACTCTGGTTTGTCGCAAGGATCTACTGCGGTAGGTACTGGGCCTACACCACCCGCAGGAGCAGTGCCATCCCCTGGTGGGCCTACTACTGTTATACCTGCTGTGGGAGGTGCGGGAGTATCGTTATTCTTAGTAGCCATATACGCCGCGCACTCAACAAAATTACGGGGGTTACCTGCATACGCAGGGTCTTCACATGGGTGTTTACTTGTTGTTGTTACACCTACTGTAGTATTTCCACCAGTACTTTCATTGTCTGTACCAGCACCAGCACCAGCAGGGGCTGTAGTGCCCGTGCCAGCAGGGATGATACCTCCTGGGTTCGGGTTAATACCGGGGGTATTTGTTGGTGCATCAGGTTTTTTGCTTACGCACATATTAGAATAGGGACTGTATTCTTTACCTTGGGCTGCGCACGCTGCACGCATTATTATTTCACTCTGGGTGATTGTGCCTTCCCCACTCCCCCCACTAAGAACGTCAGCTATACCTGCTACTGAACCTCCCTGTGCTATTACATTGCCTTCAGGACTGCCTGTATCTATTGTTACAGTAGTGTTGCCTGCACTGCCCACTTGCGGCCCCCCGCCGGGTTGTGTTGCTGGGCGTGTGTTAGGAGGACGTACTGTTACTCTTGCTCCTCCAGGGGCCAGTACTACGTCTTTACCCCAACCTCTGAACACGCCTGTAAGGTCAACAATATCGTCTATGAACCCAGCTAACGTCTCAGCACCCTGTTCTATAGCAGGCCCAACCCCCGGTATATCAAGCACTCCTGGGATTTGCATGTTTGCTACTGTTTCTACTGCTGCACCTGCTGTTTCTAATGGGGCAAACCCTGGAGTTTGAACTACGTTTGCAGCGTTGTTACCAGCAATGCTGCTTGCTATGCCTGCACTTTGAACTAAATCCCCAAACGCTGCATCATTAGCAAGTGTAGTTAGGTAATCTTCAATAGCTTTAGTCCCGGTAATAGAGGCATCTGCTCCCAATGTGAGGTCTTCAAAAGTAATATTGCCGTTAGGTATGTCGTTGGATGCAGGGTTAATATTGCCGCTAATTAGGTCGTTGAGTGCAGGGTCGAGACAGCTCCCAACTGTTTCGTTGTAGACTAAGCCTTGTTCTGCGCACTTTCGTTGCCGTTCTTCTCTTTGTTCTGCTTCTGCACCTTCAGCTATTGTGGCCCTTAATTGGGAATCTATTTGATCTCCACGGGCAGCATTTTCAGCCATAGATGGGGTGTCAATAGAATAGTTACCACTATACCCTCCTCGTGGGGCTGTACTCATTAACTCTACTGGAGTAATTGTGCCTTCTTTAGCCATACCTACCCGTCTATCAACACGCCTTCAAACGAGGCGCTTATCTGGTTGTTATTAGTAGTCGCTATAGCACGACACTCAATGTCTGTTTTAGCCGGTATAGCCAAGGGGTAAGCAAACGGTGCTACTGTTGTATTGCTTTCCAGCACTTGAATAAACCGTGTCCTAAATGCGTTAGTGGCGTGTTCCCGTGTCTTAAACTTAACCGTCACGGAATTAGTAGCTGACGCTACGGATGCAGTAAACGCTATCTCATCTATGTATAAGGTCTTATTCGCCGGTACTGTGTAAACCGCCATCTGCGTTTGGTTAGAGTCCCCAAAACTAGCGTACACAACAGGAGGTACACCCGCTGTTGCTCCGGTTGTACCGACGTAGATTGTACCTGCACTTGCCCCATTTGAGCCACTAGTAAGTGCGAAGGCTTTGAATACCCTTAGATATTCTTTAGTAGTGATTACCTGTGTCTGTCCGTTCAGAGAAATGTCTTCTTCAATCTGCACGTAGTTAGCATCTAGACCCTGTACCTTGATGGTACGCACCCCAGTACCTGAACCAGCTACATCATTGGCGTTGCTGCTAGAGATGTACACTTCTCCCGCTGCGGCAGGGTAGGGGATATTGCCCCCCTCCGACCATACCGTTTCTTCAGTGGTATCCACATCCGCGTTAAAGCCAAACCTATACAGGGAAGCTGCACCGGTGACTGTGCCTTGGGCTACCCGTAAACCGTATGGTACTGTATTTGCCACAGCGTTCCTCAATGCGTTGTCTATCTGGTTGAAATATAGACGTAATATGTTGTTAAAACGATCTACATAGCTTCTGCTATATGTTTCTGGGCCAGTAGGTAAAGCTGGCGCAACTACTATGTTACTGCTGTCTGTTGAAGTAGGCATTACCGTCTACCATCAGGACGCATATCTAAGCGCGGAGAACCTAACTGCCAAGCTACCCCCTCTGCTGTAGACTCCATTGTAAATGCAATCTGCCTACCTCGTACTCGTAAATACACTTGTCCTGTAAACTGCTCTATTGGCACTGTTGCAGAGCGCGTTACCGTAGCACTTGAATTACCCCCCTCAGACA
>WLWF01001036.1_pt1 | contig 24791 bp, 18 predicted proteins | sample 6718331 | NCBI WGS metagenome assembly WLWF01 (sample SAMN12718692, study PRJNA515312) | sponge metagenome | isolation source: marine sponge | host: Mycale hentscheli | place: New Zealand: South Island, Marlborough, Capsize Point | collected 2003-05-01
CATTTGTTTCGCTCTTGTCACAGAGAAACTGAATTGACCATGCCCGAATATATTCATCTGCATCATCAAGCAGGTCATAAAGCTGGCCTTTCGTTAGTCCATCAGTCACTTGTAACGCCCATAACGCTCGCAATCTCTTGGGTGGCTGTGATGTTGTGTTGAGTATGTCATTGAGTTTTTGATGAACCACTTTATGATTCAGCATTCCGCTTGCCTGCCGATGCTGCAGGAGTGTTCTTGCATGGCGAACAAACCAATCGTTCGAATGCAACTGGTACTCTACGAGCTCTACATCAGACATAGCAGAAAGATCTGGCGTCACCTTGCCCTTCACGCCAGTCGGCATCACTCGATAGATACGCCCACTGTTGGGAAACTTTACTTCGTTGCCACAAATATTCTGATCATGCCAATCAAGAACGTAGACGCCTCCTTCAGGACCAATCTCAACGCTGAACCCAACCCATGCCAGATCGTTCGTTGGTAGAAAATCATCACCATGATGACCAATAAAACTTGAACCCTTTGGCTCAAGCACATCCGTCAATACAGCATGCTCATGAATATTGCACATAAATAGACGGCCACGATATTCGGCAGGGAACACATCTGCCAAATAAAACCGAGCCCCCCCATGAGCAGACAAGTGCGTATGATCACGGATGGTTTTAATGTCGTCATAGATGTACGGATTAACGTGCGGACGTGCCTGCTTGTGATACGTTCCACCTTGCACGACATGAAAAAGATGTGGAATAACACAACACGTTGCACACCCCTGCCCGTAATCATTGAAATCGAATCCCCACGGGTTTGACAATCCACGAGCAAAGATTTCAAAAGCTTTTCGAGTGGGGTGATATCGCCAAATACCAGCATCAATAAATTGACGCTGTGCATCTGTGTCACCTGGCTTCCCAACATTGGAATGTGTAAATACGCCATGGCAACCGTACAGCCAACCATCAGGACCCCAAATGAAACTATTGAGGGTTTCATGCCGATCCTGAATACCCCATCCGTCAAGCAAGACTTGCGGCGGCCCATCGGGGACATCATCGCCATTTTTATCTGGGATAAAAGAGAAATTTGGCGGCGATCCAACAAACACTCCACCAAATCCACAGGCAATCCCAGAGGTGAATGTCAGTTTGTCTGTAAATGTTTTCTTCTTATCAAAAATGCCATCGCTATCGGTATCTTCAAGTATCTGAATTCGACTCACCGGGTCGTCAGTATGTTTTTTACGAGTTTGATAATTAAAATTTTCCACAACCCATATCCGGCCACGATCATCAAAGCAGAAGGCAATTGGCTCAGCAATATCCGGCTCAGCGGCAAACACCGAAACCTCAAACCCATCCGGTATAGCCATTTTTGAAACCGCTTCCGCTGGTTTCAAAAATGGAGTGTCGCTGTCCTTGTGCTGTTTCTTGGGAAGTTGATTACGACTGTCATCAGCAGTCGCGAGAGGAATTGAGGCTATTCCATGCACCGTAAAGACAGCCAACGCAACAAATGACACTACATTCCTACGCTCATAAGAGAATCGTTGCATCGCTCGATTTATCATGGCAACTCCACTTGCTCAGTCGTCCTCAAATAATTCACGAGATCGATGACCTCTTGCGGCTTCATGGCATCCAATTGCCCATCCGGCATCATCGACTGTGGTGAAATCTTGCGGAAGTCAATATCGTCCTTAGCGATGACAACTCTCGGCTGCTCCGGTGTTCGCAAGACAATTTTCGTGTCGTCTTCTTCAGCCAATACACCATTTACAACACGACCATCAACTGTCAGCACCGACACGGTCCTATACGCATAGGGAACATCCAAACTGGGATACACGCTATTCAATAATATGTAATCAAGATTCGCACGATTTGCACCAGTGAGCTCAGGGCCTACGTTTCCACCTTCTCCATACAGCACATGGCAGGCGGCACACGTCTTCTGAAACACGGCCCTACCCCTTGAAGCATTTGCTGCTGCAATAGCTGCAGGATTACACAACTTTTTATATTTTTTTATGAGGTGTTCTCGTTCGGCACCAACAACCGGCAGTGCGCCGTACACAGTGGTAAACCTTTTTCCAAGAAGATTCTTTAGCGTCCGCGCCACCTGCACTGGAACCGCACTAGGTTGTATCTGATTCGACTTCAGAGCTTCCAGCAATGCCTCAGCGTAAACTTTTCTGGAGGCGAGTGTTTCAACAACTGCTCGCTGTTGCTGAGAATTTAACTCTGGATAACGTGAGATAAGTATGGCTGGCGCTTCGTCATTTCTGACCACTGCGTAACCACGTATTGCACTCAGCGTCAGCGATGGTTCATCGATAAGCACTTTGAGCAGTTGTGAAGCCTCTTGGTTCTGCTGCTCGAGCAACAGACTCAGTGTTGAGCAGCGTTGGGCAGCTGCTACGCTTGAATCTTGAACACACGCCAAAGCACTTGCAATCGCTTTCGTATCACCAAAGATTTGAGAGATCGCCAGAGCATATTGACGCACCGAAGCACTTGTGCTGCACGCAAGTGTATTACTTAGCGTCGACCAACCGTCGGGAGCACGAACGCTCCTGCGACCTTCAAGCCCAAGGAGCATGCCCTTCAGCAGAGCGGACTGAACACTTGTGTCTGCTGTAGACCCAACGGCAGTGACTACAAGCCGAAAAGAATCGACTTCGTCACTTCCAGTCACGTCTTTACCAGCACAGTCGAAAGACAACAGGCTAAAAAGGACAAACACCGTTACGGCATATCGTAAATACGCTGGCATGGCTCATTCCTCAGTTGTGACACTTTATGCTGGCAAAGTAAATTCCGGCAATCGAACGATTTCACCACCTTTAAGCGATGACTCATGCGCACAGATACCAACACTTGTCCAATTGGCACTCGTGAGAGCATTGGGCCACGGATCACGATCAGCGAGGATAGATGTCACGAATTCGTGAACAAGATGTGGATGCGACCCCCCATGACCACCACCTTGCAAAAATGAGAGATGATCTGCGTCGTGAATTTCCTGCGGAAGGGTAAACCTTCGAATCGACTCAGGAAGAAGTTCAGCATAGTCGGGAACTTCGATTTTTTCTGGAATCTCTGGCTCTGGCTTTTTGGCTGTATGGATAACATGGGGCTCATTTTCAACTAATGTCCACTCAAAACTCTTCTTCGTTCCATAGACATCAAAACTCTCACGGTATTGCCTTGCGACGTCGTACAGACACCTCCAAACATGTGCCGTCAGATCACTGTCTCGTAGTTTGATATGGCATGATTCAACAGCAAATTGATTACCAGACTTTTTGGCAATGTCTTCACGCACCGTGCCTGAACCAAAACAACTTACATACTCGGCAAAGTCATTGAGCAACCCGAGGCACGGACTCACGACGTGCGTGGCATAGTGCATGGGGATCATGCGCTCCCAATAATCAGGCCATCCATCCATATCCTGAGGATGTGACGCTGCCACATGTTGAATTTTCCCAAGCTCACCTTTTTCATAGAGCTCTTTTATAAAAAGAAATTCCCGGCTGTAGACGACTGTTTCAGCCATCATGTATTTCAGGCCAGTTGCTTGTACCTTTTCAACAATCTGACGACATTCTTCGATTGTTGTCGCCATAGGCACAGTACACATCACATGCTTCCCTGCATCGAGCGCCTTGAGTGACATCCATGCATGGTCAGGGATTGGACTATTGATGTGAACAAAGTCGATGTCTTTGTCTGCGAGGACATCGTCATAACTGGTGTATCGTTTTTCAATGCCGAATTGATCAGCAACTGCCTTCAGTTCGGTTTCGTTCCGTCGACAGACAGCAGCAACGTTTGCATTGGGGTGCGCCTGGTATATCGGTATGAACTCAGCACCAAAGCCGAGACCGATCATGGCAACTTGTACGGGGTCCGACATTTTTTCTCCGTGCTCGCGGATGCATGACTGAAAAGTACCAATTGATGAATTATAAATGCTAGTAAAAACAATTTTGTAGACAATGTAATATTGCGCACCCTTACTACGCTATTTTACCATTTCTATAACCGTTTCTTGCTACAATTTTTCCATGAAACGATCTGTTGCTCTCGTTATTGAAACAAGCAATGAATACGCACGTGGACTCCTTCGCGGTATTCTTCGTTACCAGCAAGAGCACGAGAAGTGGACCATCGATTTGCCTGAGCAACATCGTCGCGCCGACCCGCCTCGATGGCTTCGCACCTATTCAGGGCATGGAATCATAGCGCGAATTGAAACCAAATCGATTGCTCGAGCTGTGCAAGCCACTCAGCTACCGGCTGTCGACGTGAGTTCTGCACGAGAGCTGTCCACCATACCGTGGGTCGAAACCGATGATCGGAAGATTGCGCAACTAGCAATCCAACATTTTTTTGAAAAAGGGTTTCGGCATCTCGCTTTCTGTGGTGAAGGTTCATTTAATTGGTCCCGTTGGCGTCGCGATGCGTTCGTAGCCGAGGCAAAAAAAGCCGGTATCAACGCCCTGGTCTTTCATGTGGACGATGATTCAAGTGGTATGACTTGGCCACATGCTCGCCGGCGACTTATGCGTTGGCTTGCCGAACTACCCGAGCCATGTGGCTTGATGGCAGCTTATGATTCACTTGCTCGCCGCTTGATCGACTTATGCATTCAAGCCTCGCGGCGCGTCCCCGAGTCTATTGCTATTCTCGGAGTCGATGACGATCCCCTGTTGTGCCAGCTTGCCACTCCTCCACTTTCCAGTATCGTCCCTGACTCGGAAGGAGCTGGCTACGCAGCCGCCGAACAACTTGACTCAATAATGTCCGGCAAAAAGATAAAACGTCTCGATACTCTCTTGCCGCCGTTGGGCATTGCGACTCGTCAGTCTACCGATACGTTTGCCGTCGAGGACAAGGACGTATCGGTATCAGCACACTATATTCTGGCTCATGCCTGCGATGGAATTCAGGTTGATGACGTCGTCAAACAAACACAGCTTACCCGGCGAGCTCTTGAAACACGATTCAAAAAAGCACTCGGTAAAACACCCCATGCTTTGATCATCGAAACAAGGCTATCGAAAGCAGAACGATGTCTTCGCGAAACCGCCCTGACTCTTGAACAGATTGCAGACCGTTGTGGATTTGAATACCCGGAATACCTGAGCGTCCTCTTCAAAAAACACCGGAACATGACGCCCGGTGAATATCGGCAACAACACCGACATTAGGAATCCACCCAGTGAATCGACATAACCAACTACCGACAGTACATGCGCATGATGGAGTCAGCCTTCGGTTGTGCTTGTAGCCGGCTGTGATTCTTCCGATGTCCTGTCACCTTTGTCCCAGAATAACAACGTGAATGCCACCATGACACCGAGTGCAAACAAGGCTGGCGCATACCACAGTTGGGACCAGTTCACTACGCCATCCGCTGAAGTACATTGGCCCATCCACCACCCGAATGCTTGTGCGCCGATACCAAGCCCAAAGCCCTGAGTCAGCATTACGATCAGAGATTGAGCCTGGCCACGGACCTCAGGCTTTGCCTTCTTGTCTGTATAAATCATTCCAGTCACAAAGAAGAAGTCGTAACAGATTCCGTGCAGCAAAATGCCAACAAAGATGGGTAGAGTGAGCATAGGGCCTGCCTGACTGAAGGCAAAGCCCCAGAGCCCATAACGAACTGCCCACGCTAACATGCCAATCATGAGCATTTTCTTTACACCGAGTCGAGCAAAACAAAACGGCATGACAAGCATGAAGAGAATCTCACTCATCTGTCCAGTGCTCATAGCACCCGTGGTCGAGCCAAACAGCTTCACTCCCATCGCATCAACAAACCCATACCCTTTTGCGTAGTACCCGGCCAATGGAATACACACCAGAAAGGAAGCAACTGCGAAGACGAAGAATGATTTGTCTTTCAGTAATGCCCACGCATCGACACCAAGAACCTTTGACACGGAAATAGGCTCACCCTTTGCAGGCGGAGTGGTCTTTGGAAGGGTCAGGCAATACACGCCCAAAATTCCAGACGCGATTGCTGCAGCATGAAATATGTGCGGTGAATTATCTGAATACTGGATTGTGCTCATTACGGTATCGAATGCTTGTTGAGCAGCACTACTCACCGCCCCGTCGCTTCCGGCAGCCGCTTTCGCCTGCTCGAGTTGTGCTGTCGCTTGACTGATTATTTTTCCTTCACCATTGAAAAGACGGCATCCCCACATCGCCCAGTTGCCGACGATCCAGCCTATCGTTCCAAGTACACGAACAGCAGGAAAGTCTTTTTCACTATTGGCAAGATGTTTAAACGACAAGCTTGCCGTAAGGCCCAAAGTCGGCATGAAGCACAGCATGTATGCAAGGAGGCACAAAATCATGGGCTGCGTGAACTGACTTAGAAAACTGTCCGGCGCACCCGCACTGGCGAGAGTGGGAGCAAGCCAAAGGAGGCAAGCGCCGACAATATTTAAAATCGCTAGTACATGCTCCGTGTTCATCAAACGATCACAGATTAAGCCAAGCGTCAAAGGTGCCAGAATCGCGGCGATCGGTGCGACTGTGTAGGCGGCAGCATCAAAGGAGCCACCTGGTCCTATCTCCGTCATACCTGCATCATTCAGAAAGCCATACATCGCGACATACCAAGACCCCCAAACAAAAAATTGGAGAAACATCATGACACCCAAACGTGTCATTGGTAGTCGAATTGGAGGTGATGTTTCAGTTGGATCGCTCATAGCACGCCTTTTTTGGAAAATATGGTTATCGAAGTATGCGAGTGAACTCTGGAGCTGCACACTTTATTTGCCCCCGTAAGGACGAGCATACGCTGAACAGATACACCCGCCAATCACTATCACCGATACCGACCGACTCTTAAAGGAATAATTTAGACTGAGTTTTCCTTGCTAAGAACCTTAAAAATGTCAAAATACAGGAGTTATTGTAACAACAGGTCGCAGGGGGTCACATGCACGCTCGAACAAAAGAAACTCGGTCAAACCCAATTTATCGGGGCCCTCTTCCACATATCTCCACCATTGAGAGAGTACCCGTAACTGTTTACGACGACTCAGGAGATGCCAATCGTGCCATTGCTCGTGAAATTGCCGCTCTTATTCGTACGAGATCTGGCAAGAACCAAAAGACGGTTCTCGGTCTTGCAACGGGTAGTACACCTGTTGGGATTTATGATGAACTCATTCGTCTTCATACTGAAGAACAACTCTCATTCAAGCAGGTCATCACATTTAACCTGGATGAATACTGGCCAATGGAGCCAGATGCCCTGCAGAGCTATCACCGATTCATGCGGGAACACTTGTTTGATCATATTGATATTGCCCCAGAGAATATTCATATCCCAAATGGACAACTTGGCCGTGACGATGTAACTGCAGCATGTGAGGCGTACGAAGAAAAAATACGCGAAGCAGGTGGGATCGACTTACAACTTCTTGGAATAGGTCGGACTGGCCACATTGGGTTTAATGAGCCTGGAAGCAGTCTTGAAAGTCGAACACGACTCATAACACTCGATAGCGTCACCCGAGCCGATGCCGCCAGTGACTTCTTTGGTGAGTGGAATGTTCCAAGACAAGCTATCACGATGGGTGTTGGCTCAATTCTTGATGCTCGACGAATCGTTCTACTTGCTTTTGGGGAGCATAAAGCACCTATTGTTCGTCAAGCCGTTGAAGAGACTCCGAACAGCCACGTATCTGCAAGTTCTCTTCAGAAACACCCTGACGCCAAGTTTGTCCTTGACCGTGCAGCCGCTGCAAAATTAACTCGTTTCAAATCCCCATGGCTTGTTGGTCCTCTGGAATCAGTTGGACTGACATGGACTGACGACCTCACGCGAAAGGCTCTGATTTGGCTCTCCTTAAAACTGAGCAAGCCGATTTTAAAGCTTACAGACGAAGACTACAACGAACACGGTCTTCAGGATCTTTTGTCAAAACGCGGTCGATCCTACGACATCAACATTGAGGTCTTTCGGACATTACAGAACACAATCACCGGGTGGCCCGGAGGCAAGCCTGGAGAAACAAGACGTATTCGTGGACTGTCTGAGTCAACGACATCAAAAGAATTTCCAAAGCGGGTTGTTGTCTTTAGTCCGCACCCCGATGACGATGTCATCAGCATGGGCGGAACCTTCATCCGTCTCTGTGAACAAGGACACGAGGTGCACGTTGCGTATCAAACGAGTGGCAACATTGCCGTGTGGGATGAAACAGCAGACGCTCATGTAGATTTTGTTGAAGCTTTCTGCAAAACATTTGGAGTTGGGAAAAAAGCGAATGAAATTGCTGAAAAGATTCGGCTCTTTCTGCATACAAAAGCAGCTGGTGCAGTTGATATTCCAGAACTGCAACAGGTTAAAGGTCTTATTCGTCGGACTGAAGCTCGAGCAGGTGCCAGACATTCAGGTGTTCAACCTGAACGAATCCACTTTCTCGATTTACCATTCTACGAAACTGGCCGGGTTCGAAAAAAACCTCTAGGTCCTGACGATATTCAAATTACGGCAGACCTCCTGAATTCAATCAAACCACATCAAATCTATGCGGCTGGTGATCTATCTGACCCTCATGGGACCCATCGTGTATGCCTAGGGGCTGTTTTTCAGGCCATGGAAAAGCTTTCTGATAATGAATGGGCACAAGCCTGTGAGGTCTGGCTCTATCGCGGCGCCTGGCAAGAGTGGGAACCGCATGAAATTGAAATGGCCGTTCCACTTTCGCCTGAAGAAGTAGAGCGAAAAAGGATGGCCATCTTCAAACACGAGAGCCAGAAAGATAGAGCGCTTTTTCCCGGCCCAACTGACTCTCGAGAATTTTGGCAGCGAGCAGAGGATCGCAACAAAGACACTGCCCGGATTTATGACAAACTCGGATTACCTGAGTATGAAGCGATTGAAGGCTTTGTGCTCCATCGCTGAATCACTCGCACAACTTTAGAATCAAGGCAGTTCTCGTAAGTAAATTTCCTTGAATTCAACAGGAGCACCCTCAGATTCAAGGCACAGATAACCTGTTGATGGCGAACATGTGTTGCCTCCAGAAACTTCGTGACCGTTCACCCAGAGCCGAACCTCTCCGTTGACAGCTCTGACATAGTAATGATTCCACTGTGGACTTCCTTGACTATATCGAGCATTCGGAAAGCTACGCGTTCCATTTGGTGAGAGCGGTGGAAACGGATTCATCTTTGATGTTCCGACCGCAAAGACATCGCCATCAGTAGTGAACCAGGTAGCCTTTCGTCCAGATTTTTTCTTGTACTGCTCTGTGTATCCATGATCCAGAATCTGTACTTCGATTCCCCCACGAGGCAGTTTGCCTGGGGGCAAGTCAAGGAGTGACTCTGATGGCGCCCACAGAAAGACGCCAGAATTCCCACCAGATGACATGTGCCGCCACTGAAGAGAGAGTTCAAAATTTTCAAGTGGCTTGTGGAACCGCGTCACACCAACAGGGCGTCCCGTACAGGCCAGAACACCGTCCTTCCAGCTCCACGTATCGGCTTCGCCATTCACGTTTTCAAAATCGTCTTCAACAAGAAGCTGCCACCCGCCATCCTGTCCCAACTCATCGATAATACGAACATCACCAACTGCTGGCACGGCTGACGCAAGTTGCGACGATTGCCATCGAAGGAATCGCCATGCGTCTCCCTCCAGCCGCCACACTGAAAGAAAAACAAATGTTTTTTCCAGTGACTGGCCATCATGCTGAACACCAATTTCCGCACGACCATTCACAAAAGCTATTTTAGAACCTGCAAATGCAACTGTTCGTTGTAACGGTTGATACATGACATATTGTGTCTCTTTTTTGTTGATCAGACTCAGTAATGTCTTTTTGGTATCAATTGCTCCTGTTGAATGTGAATACTGCAGGTCCTCTGAAAGCAGCGGCTCGAGCAACCTTGAATCTGCAGACACCATCGCTTTTATACGTTCATCATCAGCCGCGAGAACTTCTTTTGTCCTTGAGTCTTCTGCAAAAACATGCACACACGACAACGCGATGATACATGAGGACAAAGCACGAATTGATGGATGATAAAACACGAGACACCTCCGGGAGAGAGCCACGATCACACTTACACAAAAGATTCGGGCACAACAGGCTGCCCGCCACTGGAAGCACTCTGATCAGCAGCAAAAATGACTTCAAATGTTCGAGCTGCATCAGAAAAACTTGTCAGTGGCATTTCTTCATCACGATCGAGGGCATTAAAGAATTCCTGAAACTGGCTCTGGTAGGGGTGATCACTGACATCACCCGAGTCACACATCTTCATCGACAGGTGATGCCAAGCATTACGCTCCTTGGAAAGCTTCATGGAGGTAAAGCGGTCATCCAAAAGACTCCCCTCACTGCCAACAAGATGCGTATGGAAGTAATACGGCTGGAAGCAATCGACAATGGCCGCAGTCTTCCCCAAAGCACCGTCTGCAAACTTCACAAGCGTGACGCTAGACGTGTCATACTCGTATGGATCAAACGTAGGGCTATTTGTTTTTGTACTCATGCTCGTAACACTTTCAACCTGCCGGTCTCCCATCATCATCAAAAGTGCATCGAGCGCATGACACCCAGCAGTTAGAAGCGCACTGCCACCATCCCTCTTCCCAGTATTCCAACGGAACTGACCATACCAGGGGCCGATGCCGTGATAGTAATCAATCTCACCGTAATGCAACTGCCCAAGTAAACCTTTTTCAAGCAACGCTTTTGTCACCTGCAATTGCTCGGAATACCGAAGTTCAAAACAGACACAGCCGCGGACGCCATTCGCCTTCGCAGCCTGTAAAATCCTCGTGACCTCTTCCGGCGAATTGGCCATCGGCTTTTCGAGAATAATGTGTTTCTTGGCGTTGGCTGCAGCAACCGCTTGCTCGGCATGCTTACTTGGAAGCCCCGTAATATCGATAACGTCAATCGCCGGATCAGCAAGCATGGAAGTGAGATCGTTATAGACACGGATAGTTCCACCATGTCGGGCTGCCAACTCAGCAGCATCCAATTCTCTCGTCGAACACACAGCAACTACCTGCCCTTGTGTGGTTGCATTGATTGCCTCGATATGAGCAGTCGCCGCCCAACCATACCCAACAATACCGACATTATATTTTTTTGTCATAAAACGAAATGCTCCCCTGTTGTCTTGCAATATTTTTCATCATCATCATTACGCAAGGAAACTCAAGAGCACAACAAGGTTTGCCTGCACGACAACATGCTCACCAGTAGCTGACTCCCCTAATTGGTATCGTAGCTGCGAAAGAGCACTTGCGTTCCCTCCTCACCGAAGCCTGTTTTTTCTAATGACCCATAAAGTTTCCAAGCCACTTCAAGGCCGGGAAGACAGACTCCATAACGATCTGCTTCTTCTCGCGCAAGCAGAATATCTTTCACAAGATGCCGCACAAGAAAGCCTGGCTTAAAATCTTCATTGAGTGCACGTGGAGCCAAGTTTGATAGCCCCCAACTCCCAGCCGCTCCACCACTTATCACTCCTTGAGCCACTGATGGATCAAGTCCTGCTGCTTTTGCTACAGCAAGAGCTTCACACCAGGCCACCATACCGACTGCCACCGCGATCTGGTTTACCAACTTACAACGCTGGCCATTTCCAGCAGGTCCAAGGAGAGCGCTCGACTTCCCCAATTGCTCAAACAATGGCACTGCCCTATCGAATGCCTTTTGTCTTCCGCCGACCATAATAACAAGGCTGGCCTCCCGAGCACCTACATCGCCACCCGAAACCGGCGCATCTAGAGTTTCTATTCCCCGCTCTTCTGCTGCATGGGAAATACGTTCTGCCAACCTGGGGCTCGATGTTGTCATGTCGATGAGCAGACTCCCTGGCTTTGATGCAGCAAGAACACCTCCAGCACCCGCTTGCCCGAAGTAAACCTGCTCAACATCTGACGGTAGTCCGAGCATTGTTATCACCGTATCACTGGCAGCTGCGGCAGACTCCGGCGTGTCGTGCCATACCGCCCCCTTCTTAAGTAGCACCTCGGCTTTCTTACGTGTTCGATTGTGAACATGCAGTGAATGACCATTGGCAATGAGGTGCTCCGCCATACGAGAACCCATTATTCCCGTTCCAATAAAAGTGACTGCGGAGGAGACTGGTGACATCGGCCTATACTACCAGGAAAGGGTTTTGAACAGCTTCTAGCATGATACCTCAGAGTGACCTGCCTTATGAAAATTATTCGTTTTTTAAACCAAAATAAAGAAGCCTTTGGACGGCTGCACGATGATAACCGTGTCACACTTCTTGATGGAGATATCACATCTGGTTTTTCTGATACAGGAACGCTGGCATCTGTTGAAAAGCTTTTGGTACCGATACTACCCAGTGACATTCTTTGCGTTGGACTCAACTACAAGCAACATGCAGCTGAGACTGGAGCTAAACCACCTCAACACCCTGTTCTTTTTCTTAAAAACACGGGTGCGATTCAGAACCCTGATGACCCCATCATACTTCCAAGGAAGCTACGAAGTGAAAAAGTTGATTATGAATGTGAGCTTGCGGTCGTCCTTGGAAAACGGTGTCACAATGTCAATCGGGACGAAGCAGCCCAACACATTCTCGGCTACACATGTGCAAACGATGTATCAGCTCGCGACTGGCAAAAAAATGGTGGTGGCGGCCAATGGTGCCGAGGCAAGACATTTGCAACCTTCTGTCCACTCGGGCCGGTGATTACAACCCCTGACGAAATTGATGATCCCAACAACCTTCCCATCCGAACTCTTTTGAACGGAAAGGTCATGCAGGAATGGAATACAAATGACATGATTTTTGACATTCCTACGCTGATTGAATTTTTGTCAGCAAGCACGATATTAAACTCTGGGACAGTTATCCTTACCGGAACACCGCATGGCGTGGGGTTTGCTCGCACCCCACCTGTATACCTACAGCCGGGCGACGAGGTCACCGTCGAGATAGAAGGTATAGGGTGCCTCACCAATCCAGTTATTGAAGAGTCTTGGTAAAATCTCCTCAGTGAAAGAAGACTGGGGTATAAAATTTTCCGAATACACATCGTCCTGATCGTAAGGCAACCGTTTCTGCGTGTTATGGATTGGAATTCTGTTATGGCACGATGAGTCCGCACCGAATTGCCATGGTGCCTTTTCACATTCTTTTAATTTTTTTCTTTTTACATGTACTGCTTATGGAACTGATCGCATGGCCCAGACAATGACAACACCCACTGTTCATCCATTCGGAAAACTCCCTGACGGACGAGAAGCCAGCCTGTTTACGCTCAAGGTCCCTGGTGGATGGCAGACCACCATCACAAACTATGGGGCAATAGTGACAAGCTTCTGTGTTCCTCAGCACCATGGTGAACCAGTTGATGTTGTCCTTGGATTTGAATCACTCAGTGGATATCTCAATGGCCATCCATACTTTGGTGCAATATGCGGTCGAGTTGGTAACCGAATCGCAGATGGTTTTTTTTCTATAGACGATAAACCGTATAGGGTTGCCCAAAACAATGGTCACAATCACCTCCATGGCGGTGTTGTCGGATTTGACAAACAACTCTGGAAAGCAACGCCACGCGTATCCGAGAAAGGGCCGGCTCTTGACCTTGAACTTTTATCACCAAATGGAGATGAAGGGTATCCTGGAGCACTCCACTCAAAAGTGACCTATACGCTGACTCCAGATGGTGAATTATGGATTGAAATGGAGTCAACAACAGACACACCGACCCTTGTTAATCTTGTACATCATACGTACTGGAATGTTGCGGGCCAGGCAACGAATGGCATCGAGAACCACACGCTTCAGGCTCATGCTGATCGGTATCTTCCTCTTGACAAAGGCGGCATTCCAACAGGAATCATTCGTGACGTTGATGGTACTCCCTTTGACTTTCGGTTTTCCTCACAGGCTTACTCTAATCTTGGTGAGGTAATCCGGGCCCTTACTCCGTCACCGGAGGGTGCTGAAAAAGGTGGTGTTGATCATTGCCTTGTTATCAATAACTGGCGACCTGACGGAGCACTGAGACCAGCGGTCACGCTCTCTGATCCCGCTAGTGGACGAAGCCTTGAAATCCTCACAGACCAACCCGGCATTCAGGTATACACAGGCAATTATCTTGACTCATCACTCACAGGGAAAGATGGGACTACCTATCGACAACATGCGGCGATCTGCCTCGAGACTGAATGTTTTCCGGACGCGATAAACAAGACAGAATGGCATGGGAAATGGCCATCTGGTCGTCTGAATCCTGGTGAAACGTATAAGCACACGATGGTGCATCGGTTTGCCACAGGAAACTAATTCGATTCATTTCCTGTCAGATAACCCATCGAGTCCATCCACTCAATGACTCGGTCGGGCCACGCATCAACAGGCAGGCCCTTTTTTTTCATTCCAAAACCATGCCCACCTTTTGCATAGACATGCACCTCACAAGGAACATGGTGCTTCTTGTACTCAACGGCAAGAAGACAACTTGCACTGGCTGTCCAAGGATCGTCTGCCGCATGAACGAGGCACAGTGGCGGTGATGTATCTTTCACAGTAATATCCGAAAGGAGTGGCCCTTCAGTACCACGCGCAACGAGATAGGCCGGATAAACGGGAATAGCAAAACTTGGTGTTGGATTTTCAACATCAAGCTTTTCATCCATTGAGTATGTCCGTTCACTTCCATGCAAGCATGCCGTGACAGTGAGATTTCCTCCTGCAGAAAAGCCAAGCATTCCAATACGATCTGGATCAATACCCCATTCTTCTGCATGATGATGAATCATCCCAAGCGCTCGTTGTGCATCTTGGAGAGCAACTTCCCGTGACGATGGAACACGGTATTTTAGAAGAATAGCCGTCACTCCGTGTGCGGTGAGGAACTCGCAAACATCTGTACCCTCATGCTCATAGGCCAAAATCTTGTAGCCACCGCCGGGGCAAACGAGCACTGCTGCACCATTTGGATCATCCGAACGGTACACCGTCATTTGGGGTGAACTCACATTGGTTATCCGTAAAATTCCATTCTTGTTTGTTCGCACTTCCTCAGAAGGTTCACCCTTTTGCCCGGAAAGCGGAACACCATCTGGCCAAAGATCAAACACAAGTGGGCCTGCCGTCAGATCAGATGCCATCCCAAGCAACAGTATGAAACAAACAAAGCACATCAGCCACGTTCTGATTGAAAGCATTCCCCTACCCTTTTTTGAGAACAAGAGCCTCTTAAGACAGCAAACGTCACTATGACTTTTGCTTACTCGTCTGCTTCTTTTTTTGGCCACGTCGCGGCGGATCAACAAGTGGCACCTTCAACTCTTTTCGTAATCTATCAAGTTCTCCATGCAACTCTTTTTGTGCCTCTGCATACTGTGGTTGATCATAAACATTCTTCATTTCATGAGCGTCCTGCTTTCTGTCAATAAGCGTCCAGTAATTCATATCCGGCTCATAAAAATGAAAGAGTTTGTAGCGGTCTGTCACCACTCCGTAATGCTTCCGAACACTATGGGCTCCTGGAAACTCATAGTAGTGATAATAAAAGCTTTTTCGCCAATCATCAGGCAGTCGACCTGCCAATAACGGACCAAGGCTGCTCCCATGCATATCAGCGGGAACAGATTGACCAGCAACCTCAAGAAACGTTTCCGGGAAATCGAGTATCGAAACAATTGCATTTGATGTTGTGCCTGGTTTCGTCACGCCTGGCCATCGAACAATGCACGGTGTTGTGAGCGACTCTTCATAAATCCATCGCTTATCAAACCATCCATGCTCACCGAGATAAAACCCCTGGTCCGATGAAAACAAGACCATGGTATTTTCACTCAGTCCCGCTGAATCAAGATAATCAAGGAGTTTACCAACTGCTTCATCAACAGCTTTTACACAACCGAGGTAGTCGTGCATGTACCTTTGGTACCGCCATTTCACGAGATCTTTTCCAGTCAAGCCCTGCTTGTGAAACTCCTCATTACGAGGTCCGTAGTAAACATCCCACTCTTTTTTTTGCGCTTCTGAAATCGTGCGAGGTGGCTCGAGTTTTGCATCGAGTGGGCGAAAAGTTTTTTCAAGCGTCATGTCTTGTTCGTGCTCAGCTCGGCCACGGCCGGAATAGTCATCAAACAATGTTTCTGGCTCTGGGAAAACACGATCACCATTCCAACCAAGATGCCGCAAGGCTGGCGACCATTCGCGGTGAGGCGCCTTGTGCTGGGACATAAGAAGAAATGGCTTGGATCGATCTACGTCCTTTAACCAATCGATTGATAAGTCAGAAATAATATCAGTGACGTATCCTTCATGCTGGACCAGATCACCGTTGTCAATCATCTTTGGGTTATAGTACGACCCCTGACCTGGCAAGATATGCCAATGATCAAAACCGGTCGGATCACTCTTGAGATGCCACTTCCCAATCATGGCTGTTTGGTAGCCAGCCGATTGCAACATTTTGGCAAACGTGGGCTGCGCACCATCGAACTGATCACCATTGCAGCGAAAACCATTTACGTGCGCGTACTTGCCAGTCAAGATTGCAGCACGACTAGGACCACAAATGGAATTTGGGACCATACACCGACGGAATAACATTCCTTCTTTCGCTAGCCGATCAATATTTGGAGTCTCAAGTAACTTGAGAGAATTCCCGTAACAACTCAGAGCCTGATTGGTGAGATCATCACAGAAAATCATCACGATATTAGGAGTCTGCTCGGCTGCTACAGATACGCCGTGAAAACAAACGAACAGACAGGCAAGAACAAGAAACTTTTTCATAACACCCCCATATCAAGATTCGACATCGCTTTTATTACCGCGTCACGTAAGCATAACCTTTTCAAGCACAATCTGCATCGACCTGAAAGCTCCTCTCCCTCGGAGACCTTTCCAGCTACCACTCTATCATCTCATCCACGGGAATCTTCTTCACTTGTTGACTGCTGCCAAGGCACTTGGGCAGCTTCCTGTACGTGACGACGAAGCGCCTCAGTTAGCTCTCGTACGATCGGTCGATGCTTGTTACTTACGTCGACTGATTCAAGTGGGTCATCAATTAAGTTGAATAACTGAAAGTTTTCGAAGGGAGTATTTTGAAGCAATTTCCAGGGGCCACGCCGCACAGCGTAGTAATCCTGCCCTTGATAAAGTTGCCCCCCTTCCCTTCGAACCCAGAAAAGAGTTCGATCGAACGACTGCTTCTTCCCAAGGAGTGTTGGCAGTATCGACACACCGTCAATCTCATGTTCGATTGTTGCTCCAGCCGCCTCACAGAATGTAGGAAAAAGATCACTTGTTAATGCCACAAGATCACTACGTGACCCTGCCGCAATGTGCCCGGGCCACACTGCACAAAACGGCACTGCAATACCACCCTCATACATTTCTTGTTTGAAGCCGCGATGAGGGCCACAGTTTGCCAGGCTTCCTTTGTGGCCACCGTTATCAGACGTAAAAACAATGAGCGTATTTTCAGCCTGACCTGTTTTTCTCAAGCATTCAACAACGCGACCGATTCCTGCATCAAGATGCTCAATGAATGCAACGAGTTCTGCCCGCACCGGATCTATGCCGGGCTCACGAGATAAAACCTTTTCAAGATACGCTTGAGGAGGTTGCACAGGAGTATGTGGTGCATTGAAGGCAAGGTAGCAAAACCATGGCTGCGCTGTATCAGCCCGGGACGATATATACTCAGTGGCCCACTCACTAAAAATATCTGTTGCATGCCCCTCTGGCCGAACATCAACAGTATTCAATCGCATGTAATGCTGCTCATGACGAGTGTGAGACCAGTAGTCATCCATCATGTCGCCGAGAAATCCATGAAAATGATCAAATCCATGGTCTATCGGACGAGATGGCAACTCGAGTCCAAGATGCCATTTACCAATGATTGCGGTGTGATATCCAACCGCTTTTAACGGCTTTGGAAGAAGAATTGCATCTGGACGAAGAAAGCCCCAGTTATTTTCCGGATGAGTTCGAATAACACCCGGCACCCCGACCTTGTCTGGCACCATACCAGAAAGAAGAGCTGCTCGAGTTGGTGAACACACCGGGCAATTTGCGTAGAAATTATTGAACCTCATTCCTGAAGCAATGAGTGAATCCATGGCCGGAGTCTTCAGGTCGTTGGCTCCGTATGCAGCAACATCACCCCACCCTTGGTCATCAGTCAAAATCATCAGGATATTTGGAGAAGCATTTGAAACGGCTAAGGCAACCGACGTCATGCTGGCGATAACAAAAAATCCTCCGGTCATACACAGTTTTAGACAGAGATTGTGAAATGGGTTTACGTTCATCTTTTTCCACATTCCTTCCATAGAAGTCTCCGTTATCTTTCTTTCCCAGAAGAGGTCACCTGTTCACACCTATATATGAAGTTCACAGTACATTTCTCACCTACCAACGTTTATTGGTTCACATCCGCGAGTTTCCAAAGCCGACTATTGCTTCGCAAGAAAATACCTCCTGATGCAGCAGCAGGTGACGCAAGAACCTGATCTTCCAGATTAAGTGATCCTGTCACCTCCCCTTGTTCATCATCGAAATGTATCGACTGAACAAAGCCTGTTTCACTCACCGCAAGCAAGGTATTTCCGCTTACCACGGGCGTCGCACTGAAAGGCCCTTTGAGGCGAAGCTGCCACCGACGATCACCTGACTCAATGTTTCCCGCTGTAAGAACATCTCCGCGACTAATGGTAAAGACAGTCTCTCCATTGACGACTGGGCTAGGAGTTCCAGGAGAAAGCCGACTACTTTGCCAAAGTTGCTCAGGCCGTTTTTGGCCCTTTGGGTCATACGCCAATGCTGTTAAGCCCTTTGATGGTACGAACAGTATATTTCCCATTCGGCAACTAGAAGGAATCGTGCTTGCACCAGCATCGTACTGCCACAGAACATTGCCATCTGACACATTTATTGCATCAATTCCAGACTTGGACTGGAGCTCAACAACTCCGGGATTAAGGATTAATGGACTCGTCCAATTTGCTGCTTTTTCACGACCTATCTTCCATACGTTCATACCTGTCGTCGCGTCGATTCCAATAACATACGACTCACTATCGTTTTCAACCTGCGCAACAACAACACCGTTCGTAACAACAAGCGAACTCGACATCCCCAGGCTGTTACTCACATTGGGATAATCAGCAGTAATACCACGCAACCAGATTAAATTCCCTTCAAAATCGAGACAAACAAGATCATTCGAGGAAAAGATTGCGTAGATTCTTCTGCCGTCAGTGCACGGTGTCGGAGCAGCAACACTTGTTTTCTCATGACAGACGGTTCTCCCTGTTGCCCAAAACTGCCTCTCCCAAAGCAGCTGACCATCAATTGCATCAAGACACAGCACTCGTAGTCGGTTTTGTTCTGGACCGCTACTACACGTAAGAAATACTTTATTACTATGAATTACTGGAGTAGAAAGACCACGGCCAGGCAGTTCTTTCTCCCACACAATATTCTCTTCGCTTAATGATCGCGGGATTTTTTCAGTGGTTGCACCACTACCATGAGGCCCCTGAAATGACGGCCATGGCTGCTCGCTTTGTGCGTCACCAGCACCTGCAATTAAAATCATAAAGACTGCTACGGAAAGAAGCCTGATCATTTCATAGATTTTTGAAGTCATGGCGCGAGTAATTCTCCATGAGTTGCTTCGGCTTCTTCCTGAAGAGGTGTTTGCCGGCGATCAACTGCGAGAATGGCCGTTCCAGTGGCATCGCAAAGTCTTAATTGAAACTGCCATTGCTTTGTCCAATCTTTGGTTTGACCATCCTGACACAACTTAAGCAGCAATGTATTACTACCTTTCTTCAATTTTAGGGGAAGCTGATACTGGTCGATCCGCATACCCCGATGATATTCATCACGCTCAAAAAGAAGGCTTCCGTTCACCCATATCTTCCATGCATTTTTACAACCTAGCCGTACTTCAGCGACTTGTTCCGCAGGGAACGTGATGGTTGTAAACGCATACGCAACAACTTCTTTAAGGCCATCACCGGGACCAGGAATAGCCTTGTTGATATCAACCATTCCATATGGATCGGCAGTAAGAAATTGATGCCATGAAACCGGCCCGTCCTTGCCGTCATACGTGGCTTGGATGTCCACACTTTGCTCAGGTGGATAAACTTTGGTGAAACCGTGTCCACCAGAATTATCAAAGGGACCAACCACATACCAGCTGGATAAAAATCCGAAGTGCTGCTGCAAGTCAATTTTGTCTCCAATTTTTTGCAAATCAGAAGTAATTTTTTTTACCTGACTGACATCTCTAGCGGCACTAAGTGCTTCTCGTAGTAACTCAGTAGCAGCAGAAGATCCTTTTTCTCTGTCTGCTTCCCGTATCAGTCGATCAATGGCGTCATACCTAAGTTCGACACTAGGATCATCGAGCATACCCCGAATAATTTTCTCTGCGCGATTGGGTGCCCGGTCCTGAATTAACTCCCAGGCAAGCCGTCGTGCTCTCGGGTCATGCTGCACATCAGCCAGAAAAACCTCCAGATCATTCAACGGTAGTGTTTTGTGACGGCTGGCGATCGCATCGACGGCTGCACGAATCCAATTTGCTGATAGCGGACTATTGCCATCGATCGATGAAAGAATTGTCGGGATTGATCCGGCATTACAAGCAGCTACTTCCTGCCAAGCGACTGTGGCTGCTGAATTACCAACCCCCTCCTTGCCAACTGATCGCAGGGTATTCAAATTCGCATCCAACGTTTCAGCTGGTGCATTACTTACCCCAAGCAGTACCGTGTAAACGAGGATGCATCGAAAAAAAGACAGTGATCTCATGCTCGCATTCCTCTTCCTTACGAAGTCTCTTACACGGACTACCTTTTTATCCACCAACACAATTCAATATTGATCCGAAATACTGTTGTTACCATTGCATACATCAGAACCTCTTACAACAAGCTGGCTCTAGCCCAAGATGGAAATGTACTATTGAGGCTTCTACAAGGCCGCTATCAAACTGCTTTAAGGAAAAAGTATACTGGCTCTTGAAGGAAGACTGCGAGAATGATGTCTTTCAAAAAAGTTATTGCGGTTATTGCAACTGCCCAAAAAGATGACACAACGTCTTCCCATCCATATCAAACTAGTTACTACTGAAAGAAACCATGTCCGCTACCCCTGATACCGGGAAAATGAATGGTGACGTTCTACTTGTTATTGGCGATGCTTCAGAAACAGTAGACACGCTTTACCCATACTTTCGACTCCAAGAAGCTGGCTTTCGACCGTATGTCATCGCGCCAGAGAAGCGACTGCACCAAATGGTTCTGCACGAAGTACGACCAGGCTGGACAATCACCAAAGAGTGGGAGGGATACCAGATCATGGCAGACGCTGCGTTTGCCGACATCAATCCAGAAAATTATCAGGGTATTTTTTTCAGTGGAGGCCGAGCCCCGGAATACATTCGCTACGATCCTGACCTTATTCGAATCACACAGCACTTTTTCAGTGCAGACAAACCTGTGGCAAGTGTGTGCCACGGCGTTGAAATACCCGCCTACGCAGACTGTGTCCAAGGGCGACGAATGACAACGGTCGCGAAGTGCCGTCATGAACTTGAATCGGCAGGAGGTATTTTTGTCGATGCCCCATGTGTGGTCGACAGGAATCTCGTAAGCGGCCGAACCTATCTCGACAGCGGCTCATTTGTTGGAGCTTGGATTAAATTGCTCGAGACGTCGTGCAGTGCGTGATGATGAACCATCCACCAGCACGGCTTACGTTGATGCTGCTTCTTGTTCAGCTCGAAGAGTTTCAAGAGGCTCTATAATTTCATCAAGCCGCTCATTAAATAGATCACCAATCAGAAGGTCAGTCACGTGGCCACGGAGATGAGGAAACCGCTTGACGAACTTGCCAAAGTTAAACCCATCATAAAATTCATAAACGAGGCGACGCATTCGGTCCATGCCCCGCACATAATCCTCTCCCCAGCAACCCAATCGACTTGCGGACAGATCGTTCTCTTGAAGTGCAGCCACAACAGCGTCACCAGCAAGCTCGCCACTTTTCAATGCCAACAGAATACCTGAGGAATAAAGTGGGTCCAGAAAACCAAAAGCGTCACCGACAAGAACCCAGCCGTCGCCTGCTACGTCGCGGGCTCGATACGAGTACTCCTTCGCCACGCGAACAGAATCTATTTTTGATGCATTATCAAGGCGTCCGCGCAACCCGGGGCATCGCTCCAATTCAGCTGCATAAATGGCTTCCGGGGTTTTGTTCTCTCGGTCCTGGAAAAGATATTCGTATCCAGCGACCACACCGACACTCACCACATCATCATTCAGAGGTATGTACCACAACCAGCCCTGCTTGTCGTCGAGTTGCATGACAAGGGTGGCCCCCTCGTCGCGACCGGTTCCACGGGCCGCACCTTTCCAGTAACTCCATACAGCTGCTTTTTTCAGAACTGGATCCCATTCCCGCAGGCCGAGCCTGCTCGTGACCATCGCTGCTTGGCCACTCGCATCCACGACAACCTTAGAGGCGATAGATGAAATATTCCCGGCCTCGTCCGCCACACGAACACCTGTCGCACGAGTTCCATCAAACAGGACTTCGAGCACACGCATTCCTTCGTGCACTTTGACGCCATGCGACTCCGCATTACGAAGCATCATCTCATCAAATTCTGCCCGACGAACCTGCCATGTTTGAGAGCTTTCATCGTCTCGATGATCAACAAAATAAAATGGTGCCGAAAGAAGTCCTTTTTCATTTACAAATTGAACTGAATGTTTTTCGACAAAGCGACTTCCACGTAAACGTTCAACCATACCAAGTCGCTTTAATGTCCAGAATGTTTCTGGAATCAAGGACTCACCCACATGAAATCGTGGAAACCTTTCCCGCTCGAACAACATGACACAGCGTCCCTGCTGAGCGGCAATGGTCGCTGCTGTTGTGCCGGCCGGCCCACCACCGACGACAATAACTTCCGTTTGTTCCGGAAGCGTCACTGCGTCTGGTGCTCGTTCGACCATGTTTATCTCCTAACAATCGGCATTGTTCTATCTAAAAACAGTATTTTCTATTCCCTTCATAGCCTCAGGAACGGGAGCGTCAAATCACAATCACCAGAATTATGCTGACTACGCTGATAACCACGACTTTTTTTGTTTCCTAATTATCCCGACGAGGTCGCCTAAAACCAAATTTACAGACATTCTGCATCGATCGAAAGTTGAACATTACTGGGCAAGATACAAGGGAAGTGGACTTGCACGAAGTAATTGCAACGCCGTCTCACCAAACAATTTACGCAGAAGAAGGTTTTTTGCTGAGTTACCGGCAACTATGAGATTCGCCTCCCACTTTTCTGCATACGGCACAAGTTCTTGCACAGGATCTCCTTGAACGAAATCCATCTCAATCTCTCTGCCATGTGAGGCGAAGTAGCTTTCAACAGACTTGAGCCGACGCTCTCCTGCTTCGACGTCACTACCAAAATGTACAACTCGAACTAATGCCTTCGGATAGAGTCCTGACTGAACATAATGCTTGAATGTTTTTGCACTTTCCAGAGAGCCTGAGTAGGCCACCAGTACACGACGAATAGGGCAGAATGTTTCTGAGACAGCAAGCATTGGACGAACTCCTGCAGCAACGAGCCGCTCAAGACTATCTGTTGGCTCTGGCACAACATCGTGCTCAAAAAGACCGTGCAGGCCAAACACGCAAAGATCTTGATATCGAACTAAATCAGCAACGATTTCGAATGGATCACCTGTTCGCTCACAGGTTTGGTGCGGAACATTTGCTGCCAAACATTTCTCTGCAAAAAGTTTATTTGCTTTTTCAATCTCTGCAGCAACTTTTGTCATTCTGTCCTGACGAAGTTCTGCCGTAAGTGTTTCTACACCCACACCGATAGGACGCGGACCTGTCCACTCGAGGCGTGAGGGATCAACGACCGCTACCCCAAGCAACTCAGCTCCCTGTGTTTGAGCAATCTCGATGGCGTGGCTCACTACAGACTCAGCGTGACCGCTTGTTCCAAGTCCGACGAGAATACGTTTCATTATGACACTGTTTCCGAGATAGCTGTCATGAATTGACAGAAACAAACAAACGGCCCGAAAGCCACAGAATGAAAATTCTTTCACACTTGAATCTCAACGACCACCTTTGTTGATAACGCAGGGGAAATGGAGGCTATTCAAGAACACGGCACACCGTGCGCGTGCAACAAGCGGCCCTCCAAACGATGCACTCACTCGGTAATAAACGCCACACACCCAGACTGAAAAGGTGATGCCACCACATACTTCCTGACAATCTCAGGGACGTGTTACCCGAGTGAATAGATAAGGAACAATCCACCGAGCACGACAAAGAGCATAAGAAATGCATCTGGCTCTATAAATGGGAGTCGGCGCTCGCCATGATACAACTGGCCAAGTACTGCTATCGCAGTCGCAAGCACGACAGTAAACGCTGTTACAGCATGAGCCCCGGACATGCTCAAAAAAATCGATCCGTCATGCAAAAAATCGAGTGGAACAAACAGAACGATGTTGAAAGCATTACTTCCAAATGCATTGCCAATAGCGAGATCAATTGCCCCCATTCGGATGGCTGTTAATGATGCAACAAGTTCGGGCAATGATGTCGTCACCGCAACGAGTGTTGTCCCAACAAAGGTTCCGCCAAGACCTGTTTCTTCGGCCAATGCACCGGCTACATGTGCGAGCTTTGGTCCAG
>WLWF01001040.1_pt1 | contig 24658 bp, 19 predicted proteins | sample 6718331 | NCBI WGS metagenome assembly WLWF01 (sample SAMN12718692, study PRJNA515312) | sponge metagenome | isolation source: marine sponge | host: Mycale hentscheli | place: New Zealand: South Island, Marlborough, Capsize Point | collected 2003-05-01
CTGCTTCGCATTCGTATCATTAGTGTTGTCAGTAGAAGAATCGGTTGACCGATATTTTTTGTCGAGCTCAAAAGTCGTCGTCGCAAAAGCTGCTGCAAGAGAAAGCCGCACGTAGAGAGAAAGATCACTCGATGCCCAATTATCTGAATCACCAGACGCAACCAACGTATCATGCGGAAGAGTCGGTATGGCTACTGTTTTCCCTCCATCGGTAGCTTTTTCGTGACCATCATGCCCACGGAGCACTTCTCGTGGAGACGAATGAACACGATGCTCAGCTACTTCAAACAACGTTGCTCTGGCCATGACTGGCATTGAATTCGTGTTGCCATGAAGAGCATTCTCTTCAAACAGCGATGACCCATTTTCAGTGTCAAAAACCACTGCGTTGAAAAGCGTTTTTTGTGCTGAATCTATCCCAGCAATGGTTGCCTGCACGTCAAGAAAACCTGTTGATGATGGTTCACCACGAGCCATTTGCGATTGTGGCATTGCGACCTGGGCACCATCATTGCTTGCTAAAACAGCAAAGACCTGATCGGCACGAACAACGGGCCTCGCAGAGTCGAATGAAATCGTCTGAAGTGAACTTACATGCAACACTGCAGGATCAGTGTGATGATGTTTCGCCAAAGAGGTTGTCAGCGAAGAGCCCTCGTTAGATGCTTTCGGTTGTTTTTCACCAACCGAAGACACTTCCGTGGGCTCAAACTGCGAGAGTAACCTCAGCGAGCCCTGCACCGAGCCATTTGACGACACTTCTAACTTGGGAATTGAAAATTCTCCTGATGCAAACTCATCGGTCATGCCAAGATAAACTTTGGCTGCCGAAGCACCTACGTCTAACGAAGTGTTGGTGCCGGTAATTGCTGCTTTGTCGGAAAAGTTTTCTTGTCTATTAGTCGGAGGTCCTTCATACACCAAATGACTGTACAGCGATGCAGTATCCAATGGAACTACCGCTTGATCCCACGCAGAATCACCGAGGTCTGTCCCTGTATTCAACAAATCAAAATTTTGCGATAACGGAAATCCACCAGGGTCATTAGTTTGGAGTCTCAATCCCGTACTACTTGGCGAGGCAACGATTACATTCACGCTGCCTGATTCAGATAAAATATCTGCGTAATTAATAACACCACCGTTTGCAAAAACATTCTGTCCTGAAAGCCTGCCGCCAGCATTTGAACTCAACGTAAATGCTGGAGCCGGCTGAATCACCTCCAGAAAGCCGTCGTCTATCGGTTGACCTTCAGACTCTTGTGTCGCATCGAGCGCGAGCCTCCGCTCACACCGTTCAATGGCAAGATTCGTTTTCGTCCGGTAAGACACGATACGGCTCGATCGCGTAGCCTTCGGCTTCATCAAAGCCGAGCAACACGCTGACCAATTCGACTTGAGTCGGGAGAGAAGTTTGCTCATGGACTCCACCGTTGCTTAAGTGTCTCTGCTTCCTGCCAATAGAGAACTTCAGCTAGCTGAAGTTCTCTTTCTGTACCCCTGGCTGGCATGTATCCTGAATCAATCGCTTCGTGCAAGGTATCTACTGTGACTTTTCTCAGTTTCTCTTGAAACGCATCTGGCACTGCTGTGCTGAGTTCGAAAAATTGCAGCGCAACGCCCGCAAGCTGCTGACCATTTCCAGCCCAAAGCTGCCCTCTTTTTTTGGTTACAGCAATTGCCTCTTCCCAGTCAGCCTCTTCCCGAAGACTTCGCACATGGTTGATATAAATCTGACTGAGCGTTGCCTTGGCAGCACGAGACTCTGGCAAAAATGCAACAACTCGTTCCTGAACAAATTCTGCATTCCTGAATACCAGATTTGCTTTTTCAAAATCACCAGATTGCGTGATGACCAAAGCCGCATTGTTCAAAAGCGCAGCCCAACCGCTGGCATATGCAATTTCATTTGGATAATCAGCAACAAGCTGGGAATAGAAAATATCAGCCCTTTCAAACGCCTTCTGAGCGGCTGAAAATTCTTTCCTGTGGTTTTCAAGTAAGGCCAAACCATTCAAACTACTGATAAGTTCAAGCCGATACCGGACGACGTCTGGTGATTGCTGAACAATCACTTGCTGAATACCAATTGCATTCTCAAAGCTTTCAAACGCGTCTGAGATTTTTTTCGCCCGCAACTGAATAGCTGCCAGATTCGCATACGCAAGTGCTTGGTCTGCACGCAATTCCGGTGATGCGCCCTGTTGCTCAGCACTGCTTTGAAGTAGTTCCACAGCTCGCCTCGCTGTCTGCTCAGCCTCAGCGATCGAGCCTTGTCGCTGCATGACACTCAGATTGTTTGTCAGAACGGCGAGCCGATGTGCAACAACAAGGTCTTCTGGATTAGCACCATAAAGATCGGTAAGCGTGGCGATTGCCTGCTCAATGGCCTCACGAGCAGGTGCGACATTGCCAAGTCTACTTTCGATGGTGCTCAGATTGCCCTGAATCTCCGCAAGCTGAGTCATAACCTCAACGTCCTTCGGACTTTGACTCAACAGCTCGTCGAATATCGTAATTGCCCGAATACATTCCTCCCGGGCTTCTTCAACTGTGCGACTACTAGCCATGACGAGAGCGAGATTATTGTGGACTATGCCTAGTCGTTTCTTCAGTTCCCGATCGTCAGGTGACAATGCAACCTGCTCGTTGAGCAACTCGATGCCTCTCCGATAGGAATGGACTGCCTCATTATTCGCACCAATCGCAGCAGTAACACTTGCAACTTTGAGATGGGCATCAACCACCTGACTCCGCATTGACGGGTCATCTTTTGCCTGATTCGCTAGCTCGTGATAGTAGTTAACCGTTTCGACCAGGAGTTCTTGTCGCAGTTTCTCTGCACCAGGAATCGCCTGCAGCAATTCAGAAAGTTGAATTCCAAACTTGTCGACAACTTCTCGTGCTTGCAGCAGATTTGCTTCAGCACGCTGCAGGTTCTGATCAGACAGGGCAAGCGCCTTGTTCTTCGCTGCCGTTTCTCTCGCAAGCATGACTACACCGCCGCCAAAGAGTACGGTAAGCACAAGCATTGCAGCAAAAGAAACCAACGCTACCGCACGATGTCGGAAGAGAAATTTTTGCCCACGATCGATGATAGTAGGTCGACGAGCTAGCGGCGTCACGCCATCGAGGAATCGTCCCAAATCATCAGCGAACGCCTGAGCACTCTCATAACGATGCTCCCGTTCTTTCGCGAGCGAATGAAGCACAACCGTTTCAAGGTCACGCGGTATGCTTGGATTGATCACACGAGGATGAACTGGTTCTGCAGTGCTTATCTTTGATAGTAATGCCTGCCGATCATCGCCTTGAAATGGAGGCTGCCCTGTGAGTAATTCATAAAGAGTTGCACCAAGCCCATACACATCGCTCCGCGCATCGACTTCAGCATGCTTGCCTGCAGCCTGCTCGGGACTTAGATACCGTAACGTTCCAATCACGTCACCTGTCATCGTCACAGTGCTTGACCAACCAATTCGGGCCAAGCCAAAATCAGCTACCCATAGTTTCCCCTTTTCATCAATCAACAGATTCGATGGCTTCACATCCCTGTGAATAATCCCACAGTCGTGGGAATACTGAAGAGCAGTAGCTGCCTCGATACCTAAACGCGTTGCAGCGTGAAAAAACTCAAGATCATTGCCAGCCTCGCTGAACCTAGTACGCGAAGCAGCCGATGACACCTGCTTTGAGACCGTACTCACGTGAGAATCTGACACATCAAGTGCTGTGATAACCGGTTTGACATCTGCTTTACAAAGCGTGACTGCATCACCAGCAGCAGGTGCTGCCAGTTTCTCTCCAACTGCCGCAATCGCTTTATCGAGCGACTGACCCGAAATGAACTGCATTACGTAATAATGGAGTCCTTCTTCTTCACCCACAAAAAAGACCGGCACGATATGTGGATGGTGTAGCTGAGCTGCTGCCCGAGCCTCGTTTTGAAAGCGGGTGACCTGCTTATGATCCCATACTGCTGCAGATGGCAGGATTTTGATCGCAACGGTTCTGTCAAGTGACTCCTGATAGGCTTCATACACAATGCCCATCCCACCACGACCAATTTCATGGCCAATTGAAAAGTCACCGATCTGCTTCGGCATGCCGAATGAACATGGCAAAGCACTTGAGCCGCCAGATGAAAGTTTCTTTGTGGCCCGGTGAATAGCCTCTACATCTTCACCAAAACATGCCAACTGATCTGACAGATGCGGATATTGCTCCTGTAATGCCACGAGGCTGATCGGATCTGGTGAATCAAGAGACGTTAGATAGTTATCAAGTAGTTCAGCAAGGAGTAGATCATCAGGATTTCCTGACTTACTCAAAGAACTTGATGTTTCTGAGGACTTACACACGGGACTCACCCTCCCATGATTCTCGCAATGCTTTGATAGCTCGTAACCAAAGCATCCGCACAGCACCTACAGAACGATCCATCGTTTTGGCAACTTCGTCGAACGACATGGACTCAACATGTCGAAGCACCAACACATAGCGATAATCGGCTGGCAGCTGCGCGAGCGTATTCGTTAGTTCCATCTGGAGTTCATGCTGTGCGAACACACTGCTCGGTGAACGCTCACGGCCCTCAAATATGGCATCCATCCTCGCCGTTGAATGGTCAAGAGAATGGGCGATTGCAGCGACAGAAATCTCACAACGCACATCACGTTTCTGTGTACCAAGGTGACGCTCGAAAACTCGATGCAGGTTATTTACTAGAATTTGTCGAATCCATGCATGAAACTCAGCAATAGTTTCACCACGAAATTGTGAAAATCCTTGGTGTGCTTCTAAAAAAGTATCCTGAACAACATCAGATGGACTTAATCGTGTCTGCAGTTGACGGCCCATCTGCCCGAGAGCGAGAACTTCGAGATAATTGGAAAACGACTCGAGAAGAAGTCCGAGACTTTCGCCTGAGCCTTCTTTGGCTTCAGCAAGATACATTTCCTGTTGTGTCAGCAAGTCTCGGCACATGACGATACATTTTCCCCTATTTTTGTTTATTCGTCCAAGAACACTTGGTTCTCCTACGTAAGAGGGCCGGATTTTGTTTCAGATGTCACGATTTTTTTTAATTCTAGGGAAAAACGCCAAGAACCAGTCAAATACGGCCTTCGATTCAACTCCTACCTGTCACCTGCACCCCACCGAAAACCATAGATGAGCAGTTTAAACTGTTCTCTGGCAACGTGCTTGATTTTCAGGATGACTTACCGAACTGAGGCCACAATTCAGAACAGACCTCCTTCATTCTGCACAGCAGAGGAGGTATTCATCCAGTTTATTCATGCCCTACTATTGAAAATTGGCTCAACCCGTTTCCGGGACACTCTTGTTTCCACCCCCACTTTCAAATTTCAATTATTCTCAGCTCGTCTTCGTGACTGTTCCTGAATCCTTACATTTCACGCTTTTGATTCTGCAATCATCTCCTTTCACATGGAATTCACTTCATGAACCACCTCGGTCCCACAAAACTTATGACAGCAGCACTTCTGCTGCTCACAAGCAATCTCTCCCACCATGGGAGACACGTTGCTCATGCTGGTGATTGGCCACAGATTCTCGGCCCGCATCGAACCGGCATTGCCGATCCTGACGAACGACTAGCTAACACATGGCCGGCAGCTGGCCCACAAGAAGTCTGGCGTCGTCCCGTTGGCAGTGGGTACGCCGGCATCTCCGTAGTCGACGGGACTGCTTTTCTCTTTCACCGAATCGATGATCGTGAAATCACTGAAGCTCTGGATGCAACCACCGGAAAAGTCATCTGGAAAACTGATCATCCGACGCGTTTTCGACCGCAGGTAGGTGGTGGTGATGGCCCTCTATGCACACCGACAGTTTCCAACAACAGAGTCATCACATTTGGAACGCAAGGAATGCTGACATGCCTCAATGCACAAACAGGTGCAATCCTGTGGCAACACCGCACACATGAAGAATTCGATGCGGGTGAGGGGTATTTTGGCTCCGGGTCGAGCCCTCTTGTGATTGACAACCATGTTGTCGTGAACATAGGCGGCCGTAACGGCGCAGGCGTGGTTGGCTTTAACTTGGCTACTGGCAACGTTTCCTGGGAAACAACAGATGAACCATCAAGTTATGCTGCCCCATCATCGGTCGTGCTCAATGAAAAACAGCATGCGGTTGTTGTCACACGCTACCAATGCCTTCTTATTGACCCCACGGACGGAACTATTCGCTGGTCTTTTCCATTTGGCATGCGCGGCCCGACAGTCAATGGTGCTACGCCTCTTGCATGGAAAACTCCCGACGGCAGCTATCGTCTTTTCGTCACTGCATCGTACGGCATCGGATCGGTTTGCGCCGCGTTCACAGAGACAGAAGTAACGCCTCAATGGGCAGGCACCGACAGCCTTGCTAGCCAATACTGCACACCAATCCTTCACGAGAATCACCTGTACTGTATTGATGGCCGAGATGACGGACCACCCGGCGCGATGACGTGTATTGATGTAACAACAGGAAAGGCTGTCTGGCGAGAGGAGAATTTTGGTTATGGGAACCTGCTCGCAGCAGACAACAAAGTACTCGCAGTAAAAACCAATGGAGACGTTGTTCTCCTTGACGTCTCACCTCAAGGCATGACAGTACTTTCGCAAAGCCAACCGCTCCCGGGCACGATTCGAGCACTTCCTACACTCGCCCAAGGACGTCTCTTTGTCCGTAATGAAGATACTCTTGTCTGCCTCGACATCAGCCACTAACTGCGCTTGCGCGAGAGCATAAACTCATTGCCTTCAGTATCAGCGCACATCGCGAGATGAGGTGGCTCACCATTTTCTTCACGAGGCTCGTGCGTCAAAATACCGCCCGCGGAAGTTACTTCAGCCGCTCCGTCGACCACATCAGCCACCTGAAAACTCAGGCCGGTCCAGGTGCGTTTCCCTTCGCCTCCACTGTGAATGCCAACAGTCGCTCCACAAATATCAAGATCTGTAACAGCAGGATTTTTTCGAGTCACTTTCGCCCCGAAGAGTGTTTCATAGAAAGCCACGGCGCGATCCACGTCGGCAGCCCAGATTAAATATTTCACTCGCTCAACATTCATCTCTCTTCTCCTTGGCTTTCTTTGCGTTAGCTGCTCTTACACAAATCGACTGACATAAAATACCATGGGAAGGCAATTCACCAAGACGAATACCCGTCTTCGCACTCGTTCAGAACGGGATCACCGCCCATGAGACGAGGACGCGAACGCTCACTGCAGACCAACAGACCTTTCCGACGAGAACCAACTCAAACAGACACCACACTTTTATTCTTGAGAGACTGCCATGAAATCACTTACCCGCCATCTTACCTTCACCATTCCAGCCAGGATGGGATTCAAGAACATTACCTCAACAGTCGTTGAACTTGTGACTGAGTCAGAAATCCAGGAAGGACTTTGCCTTGTGAATGCAATGCACATCACAGCAAGTGTCTTTATCAATGACGACGAAACTGGCTTACACAATGATTATAAAAAATGGCTAGAGGAGCTCGCCCCGTTTGACGCCAGCCCAGAGGTTTACGATCACAATCGAACTGGTGAAGACAATGCAGACGCACACATGAAACGCCAGGTCATGGGGAGGGAAGTCGTTGTTGCGATAACGAATGGCGCACTTGACTTCGGCCCATGGGAGCAGATTTTCTATGGCGAATTCGACGGCCATCGACAGAAGCGTGTTCTTGTAAAAATTATTGGTGAATGACCATTCACCGTAGAAACCTCATGCCACAACATTCTGCGGCAAACCATTTAGGAATCCTCGAATGTTTTCTGAAGTTGCAGCAATAAGCCGTTGGCGAGCAGCACGACTAGCCCACGCGATGTGTGGAGTAATGAGACAATTCTTTGCAGACAGGAGTGGATTTGATGCAGGAGGCGGTTCGACTGAGAGCACATCGAGACCCGCACCTGCGATTCTCTCCTCATTTAATGCATCGGCGAGATCCTGTTCGTGAATGACACCGCCTCGCGACGTATTAATGAGATACGCAGTTGACTTCATTGCAGCAAGCCTCGCCGCATTCACGAGTTCTTTCGTTTCTGACGTGAGCGGACAATGCAAAGAGACAACATCGCTTTCACGAAAAATGGTGTCGACGTCAGCATATGTCACACCCGCTGAACTTCCACTATTTTTCCGACGGGCGGCGAGCACGTTCATCCCCAATGCCTGGCCAACAGCAGCAACTGCCTGGCCAATTGCACCGTACCCAATGAGTCCGAGCGTCCGACCATCAAGCTCAACCAATTCACCGCGCCAGAAGCAAAAATCTGGACAAGAAGACCAGGCACCAGCTCTGACCTCAGCGGCGTGAAGAGCTGTCTGATTGGTTAACTCAAGCAATAAAGCAAATACCGCCTGCGCAACGTTGGGCGTGCTGTACCCCGGAACATTACAGACGGTGACCCCACAAGCACCAGCAGCTTCAAGGTCGACCACATTCACTCCTGTGGCAAGTACACAAATCAGCTTCAGATGTGGGAGTTCAGCAAGGGTCTTCGCTGTCAATGGTGTCTTGTTCGTGAGTACCACCTCCGCATTCACTGCCCGTTGTTGAATCTCCTGAACTGCTGACCGTTCAAATACGTCGAGGCTGCCAAACTTTGCAACCGGGTCCCAGGAACAATCACCTGGGTTCGTTGTATACCCGTCTAAAACAACAAGATTCATCGCGATATCTTTCCTGATGGCAAAAGAGAATATTCACTACTTACTATGACGAAGCTGGTGACTTTCGATACTGATTTCCGCTAATTGCCTCACCAATTTGATCAAGTGGCAGGACGACATCTGCAAGCCCAGCATCGATCACCGCTTTGGGCATACCGTAGACGGTGCAACCTTGACGATCCTGTGCAATCACGACACCGCCGGCCGCTTTCAAACTGTGGCACCCCTCGAGTCCGTCTGAACCCATACCAGTGAGAACTGCTGCTACGACCTTGCCGCCATAAATAGGAACAAGCGACTCGAGCAAGCAGTCGAGAGAAGGCCGACAACCCTGTCTTGGTGGATCCTCGGTAAGCCGACACACCAATTCAGAGCCTTTCCTCATCACCGTAAGATGAAATTTACCAGGTGCTAAGTAGGCTGTACCAGGCTCGATAAACATTCCTGTAGATGCCAACTTCACCGGAAACGCAACAATCTCATTGAGACGCTTTGCCAGAGATGCAGTGAAAGCAGATGGCATATGTTGCACAATAAAGACAGGCACATCAGGCTTCTCAGGTAGCGATCGCAACACGGTTCGTAACGCCTGCGGGCCACCCGTTGATGCTCCAATGACAATCACGTCTTCCAATTTTGTATTCGCAAGGGATCGTTTTCTAGGACTTCTGTTTTGAGGAGAACTATGGCGAAGCTCATCCTCGGATCGGGTAAGTAAAATCGCCTCGATCCGCTCGGCAAGGGCGTTTTGAAGATCGCGCCTTTCTGCTTTTGCGTCCATCCCTGACGGCTTTAAGATACAGTCCATAGCACCGTTGAGTAAGGCATCAACTGTAGCTGGAGCCCCTTCGGCAGTCACACTGCTAACCATTAAAACAATTGTCTCAATAGACCGCTGATTTATTTCACGCAATACACCAAGACCATCGAGCTTAGGCATCTGCACGTCGAGCGTGAGGAGATCGGGTTGCAGTCGTTCAATCTTCTCAAGTGCCTCAACCCCATCGCAGGCACAATCAATTACCTCAACTCCGTCAACTTCACCGAGCGCGCGCATGAGCATTTGTCGATAGAGAGATGAGTCATCGACTACAAGAACACGTAAAGGACTTTTGAATTTCACCAATTCACCCACTCCAAGAGCGACCTGCTCACTTCCGCCACGTCACAATAATTCGCCCCAGAAGACTGTCAAAACCGAGCGATGTCGGTCCGTTCACAACGACTATAACGGACAGAGGCCTACGAGAGCCGCCTTTTCCTTTCCCGAATTTGCTCGCAACCCGTTTCCCGACTATATCCTGTTTATTGGGATCGCGCACACGAGAGTGCCAAAACGGGCTCCCACACGTCAGAGACTCACATGAGCATCACACCTCCAACACAACCGCAGAACCCGCATCCAACCATTCATGGCAGTCAACCAAATTCCACTTCCCCTCAGTTTGTTGGATTTCGGCTTGCGAATCAGAATTACATTTTTCGAATTGAATCGATTCAAGAAATCGTGATGCCCTCGCGGATCGCGAAGATACCTGAGGTGCCTGCATACGTAGACGGCGTGAGTAATCTCCGTGGAATGATTATCCCAATAGTCAACTTACGATCACTCTTCAATCTCAAACGCAGACCTGATGACGATGAGACGCGAACCATTGTCGTCAATGTTGGTAGTCGTACTATTGGCTGTACCGTCGACTCGGTGCTCCGTGTTATGCGGGTCCCCGCAGAGACTCTCCAGCCCGCTCCGGACTCCGTCAATGGAACCGGACGACGATTTATTGAGGGATTCACTCGAGTGGAAGACGATCTATTCATTCTGCTTGATGCTAGCCAACTTCTTGAACCTGCTAACCTTGAACAGGTCCATCAAGCGAGTATCCAGTTCGAAAAAAACACATAATCACTATTCGCCCAGAAGAATCTGTGACCAGCAAGTCAATCTAAAACATGGACACGAAAATGAGCAGTGGGCTGCTGGGTAGGCACTGCACTCATGAAACGCATATCATAAAGAACTTAAGAAGTTTCATGACGATCATCTTGGATAACTGGGTGTATTCAAGGAGCTTTTTCCCTACGCAAGAAAACGTGGTGCCAGTCACCTCAGAAACACCACACTACGGGGCGAAGAACCCATAACGGAGTCAGGTGGACGCCAGTGGATTTGACAAAACTGACACCAGAAGAATTCGAGCGGTTTCGTACATTTATTTATGGCGAAACCGGCATACGGCTGGCGGAAGGAAAGATTACTCTCCTTTCGAATAGGATTCGACGTCGGCTTCGTCAACTCGACATAGGATCATTCGAGGATTACTACAATCTCCTCACCCAAAAAAAACTACCGGGTGAGCTTGAGCACTTTATTGACGCTGTTACCACGAATGAGACGCATTTCTTTCGAACCGGAGGGCACTTCGAGTGGTTTACCGAATCTTTCCTCCCCACAATCCGCGGCCAAGCCGCAGAAAAGAAACGCTCCAAGTCGCTGCGAATCTGGTCAGCTGCCTGCAGTTCCGGAGAAGAACTGTACACGCTGGCCATCTGTCTCGATGAAGCTCGCCACAATTTTGCAGGCTGGGACATATCCCTTGTCGGCAGTGATATCAGCGAAACAATGATTGCAGCTGCACGAAAGGGCATATTTCCACATCGTTCACTCGACCAGACATCAGACGAACGTCGATCACGATATTTTTCACAACTGCCAGACAAAACCGGATGGGCAATTCGCCCCCGGCTGATCACTATGTGCGAGTTTCAACGCCACAATTTACTTGCCTCAATGCCTGGAGAAAAATTTGACTGCATTTTCATTCGAAATGTATTCATCTATTTCGACCGTGAATCAAAACAGGTTGCTGTGCAGAATCTGATTCGCTCATTGGCACCGGGAGGTGCTCTTGTAGTTGGACCGGCAGACGGCATCTACGACCTCCTTGGCGAGCTCAATAAAAAAACAATTTTCTTGTACGAAAAACCCTACTAGCGGCAGCTCGCACTCAAGAAGACACCCCGCGAACAACATAAATCATGAATGAACATTCTTTTCCTGACGACCTACCAGCTGACGAGATGGGCGACTACCTACGGCTCTATCTCGATGAAACAAATGAACAGCTCGATAGTCTGGTGGAAATCTTTCTACAACTGGAGAATCAGGCGCCCACTCCTGAAGAACTCAATGAGGCATTTCGCCTTATTCACTCAATTAAAGGTTCTTCTGCCCTTCTCGGGTTAGACCGGATTACGTCACTCACGCACCATCTCGAAACACACTTTGAGAGACTTCGGTCCGGCAAACAGGAACTGAATACTCCCACTATTGATGTCGTTCTACGTTGCATTGATTTTCTTCGTGAAAGCAATCAGCACTTACAGGACGGTGAACCGCTCAGTACCGCTGGAGACCTTTTGGATCAGGTCAAATCGCTTGGGCAAATCACTCCAGCGTCAAACGCCCCGACAACACGACAACCAGGGCACCCTCAGCAATCAACCGAACACCGGGGAAACAACAGTTCTGCCCAAGCACAGTCACCACTCCATTCTGCTCAAGAACAGGAAGAGTCGTGGTGGAGCATCACGATCTCCGTGGAACCTGGCACTCCTTCGTCAGCACATGCTGCTTTGACAGTCTCCCAAAGCCTGGCAGCCCTTGGCGAACTCATGGATAGCCAGCCGCCGCAGGCGTCTTTTGAAACCGAACCTGACCTCACTCAATTTGTACTCCTCCTCAAAACATTTGCTCCAGAAGCGGAAATTACCCAAACGATTCAGACGAACAAATTCACAGAATTTTCTGTGACACAAGTTCCAGCAGGCATAGCAATACCCCCGGTCGAACCACGAACGCCAGACGTTCCTGTACAGCAAGCCAACCACGAGAAAGACTCGCAGGAGCCTGCTAAAACTCCAGCACTCTCCAAAACCGTGCGTGTTGATGTTGACCGACTCGACGTGCTCTTAAACCTAACGGGTGAACTGGTGGTCAACCGGGCGCGACTTACACAACTCGCCGAGAATGTTGCGCCCGCTTTCCACAAGCTTGGCTTAAGTGCCCATACTACAAACCTTCTCGAGGCCTTTCGAAAACTCACGACACGGCTCGCCGGACAATATGGTGAGAAGGCGCATCTTGAGCTACAAGACCTGAACGAACAGATCGATACTGTTGAAAACCAACTCCAAGATTGGGAACACAATCGCCAAAGCTTTGCTGAATTAAGCACTGCAATTGATCAACTCACCCGTGTATCGAATAGTCTCCAGCGAGGTGTACTCAACACACGAATGGTACCCGTAGGCCCACTGTTTAATCGGTTTAAACGCTCGATACGAGATATCACACAGGAACTTGGCAAGCAGGCAAACCTGGTGATCGAAGGTGAAAAAACAGAACTTGATAAGCGGATGATCGATGAAATAGGAGATCCCCTAAACCACCTCATTCGCAACTGCGTTGACCACGGCATCGAGTCGGCAGATATGCGAATACAAAACGGAAAACCTGAAATTGCCACGGTCTCACTCGCAGCCTCTCATCGTGGCAACAATGTTTTTATCATCGTAGAGGATGACGGTCGGGGCATCGATATCAACCGGGTGAAACAGATCGCAGTTACACGGGGACTTGTTTCTCAAAGTTCAGCGGATCAACTCACTGAAGACGAAGTTGCCGAACTCATCTTCCAGCCCGGGTTTAGCACTGCGAAAGAAATCTCCGACATTTCTGGGCGTGGCGTTGGCATGGATATTGTCAGAACGAAAATTGCCCAACTCAACGGAACTGTTGAGGTGTCATCAAAGTACGGCGTCGGCACAAAATTCATCATTCGTTTACCGCTTACTCTCACAATCACTCGCTGCATGCTTTTCCGGCTGTCGCACGGCGTTCTCGCTGTACCCATCGAGAATGTTCGGGAAATCGTCTCTGTCTCTGGCTATCAGAGCACCACCGCTAATGGCCGCCAGATGTGTGATGTTCGTGGCGAGTTCCTTCCTCTCGTTTCAATCGATGATCTCTTTGATTTCCATGCACTTACCGGAGGCGGTGGCAAAGAGCTTCCGAAGAAAGATTTGAATACGGAGAACCATGTCGTCATCTTGCATGCTGCAAACAAATCACTGGGACTTCGTGTTGACGGCCTACTTGGAGGCCAGGACATTGTCGTTAAATCGCTTGATGAAAACTTCACGCACATCAAGGGCCTTGGTGGTGCCAGTATTCTAGGAGATGGGTCCGTATGTCTTCTTCTTGATGCTGCAACATGCATTGAGCTCGCAGCTAGTGGATCCGATGAACGTGCGAAGGAAAGAACCGCTGAATAACAGTTTCGTGCTTTGGGTTGAGTAGACGTATTCACTAACCTGTCAGTAATGAGCCCACCTACTTTTTTACGAAGTAGCTAGAACCTCGTTTTCCCCTGCAAACAGAAGCTTCAAGGCTCTTTCTGTAAGGACCTCGTCTCGAACCACATTATTTCCCAGACAGACCAGACCGAGACGAGCACAAGCCTAAACCAAAACAGCTCGCGCACCTTGAAAACAGATGGACGCAGTACCAAAAAACACTCCACCGCCACACTTCCAAATGTCGAAGAGAATCCAAGATGTTTTACATCTTAAATGGCAACGCAAAATTCTGAACAGAATCTGGCAACTGAAATTCTTCTCCGGCGGTAGAAACAAAGATTGAACTCTATTGAATACTTCTTTTGAGCACACATCAGCAACGCAGCAGAAGCATTTCTTACAGAATGCAGTCGGCATGGGACAGATTGCAGTCGCGTCAGACTCGGGCACGCTGCGGACCTTAGTGGGCTCGTGCGTCAGTGTCACCTTGTACGACCCAAGGCTTCGCCTTGCTGGCCTTGCCCATATTCTTCTCCCTGAGTCACACGGTACAACTGACGAACCAGGCAGGTTCGCAGATACGGCAATTACTGAACTCCTTCGCCAACTCAATAAATTATCAAGAGACAAGAAGCCTCATTGGAAAGCAAAAATTGCTGGTGGGGCAGCAATGTTTCCTGGCCACGAAGAAGTGACTGTTGGTAGTCAGAACATTGCTGCTGTGGAAACGTTACTACACAAGAATCGGATTCCTATCGTGGCAAAGGCCTGCGGCGGGGAACAAGGCCGCAGAGTATCAATCGATGTGGCGACTGGCTCTATGGACGTTGCGTACACAAGTGACCCAAAACATCACAGCTGAAGAGAAATCAAGAACCGCTTTGGTCGGTCACGACACATATCCTTTTTTATTTTCACTCGGCGATCCCATCGTCCTCAAACCAAGGCGGACGTGCATTTGAGGTGATTTCAGCATCGAGCGCATCCATTATCGTATGAAGCTTCGATACCACTACTGGATATTTGTCAGCGAGATTCTCTTTTTCACCGAGGTCTTCTTCCAGATTAAAAAGAAGAACCTCTGCTGCCTTTGGCTCTCTTGTGTTCCGGTTTTGTCTGGGCAATTTCACGAGCAACTTCCAGGGTCCTTGCCGAATTCCTTCCAGTACTCCATGGGACGAGTAGTAAAGGAATTCTTCCCGTGAAGATGCTTCTTTCTTTCCATGCCACAGGGGTGACATATCAACGCCATCAATGCGATGTTGAGACGGTAATGCACCCCCAACGAGAGCCGCGAGTGTGGGCAGGACGTCAATTGTCCCGGTCAACTCATGACACACTGAACCAGCCGGAATACCTGGACCACGTAAAACACATGGCACCCTTTGCCCCCCCTCAAACGTTGTTCCTTTGCCATCCCGGAGAGGGCCCGCCGTTCCTCCATGATGCTTAAACCGAAGCCACGGGCCATTGTCTGTCGTGTAGAGAACATATGTATTGTCGGCCAACTTCAAGTCATCAAGCGTCTCAAGTAATCGTCCAACTTCTGAATCAATGTGTTCGATTGTATTGATGTACGCGTACAAAGGATCTGGGTTTCGCACATCATCAGGCACATAGAGCGGAATGTGAGGCATTGAGTGTGGAAGATAAACAAAAAATGGTTTTGCTTTGTTTTCTGTAATGAAGTCAATCGCCTTCTGGGTATAGCGACGTGTAATCGTCCGTTGATCAACGGGCAATTCAATAATCTCCTCATCCTCAATAAGAGGTGTCTTCCATTTCGTCAGCGTTGACTCAGGATCAGCCCATAATTCGTCCATACCATCAGGACCACCTTTCGGCTTTTCCTTGTTGTCAGGATAATTCATGTCATTCGAATACGGGATTCCAAAATACGTATCAAAACCATGCGCCCGAGGAAGAACTTCGGGTTGATATCCAAGGTGCCATTTCCCAAAGCAGGCAGTGGCGTAACCCTGATCTTGAAGATGATCAGCAATCGTATGCTCGCTCGGGTTGAGCCCTTTTTTTGATGTCGGGAAAAGTACGTGCTGGTGCATGCCAACGCGTTTCGGATAGCAGCCAGTCATTAACGCTGCCCGTGAGGGCGTACAAACCGGTGAAGCCACCATAAAGTTCGTAAACTTCCGACCCTCTTGTGCCAGGCGGTCAATATGCGGTGTGTTGATTGTCTCTGAACCGAAACAACTCAGGTCACCATACCCCTGATCATCAGCAAAAATAAGTATGACGTTTGGCTGTGCAGCATCTCCCTGTGAAACGCAAGCGAACACACAGAAAGTGAATATCCACCACGTTTGAAGATATTGACGTGTCATGTAGTTTCCCTTCAAGAATAAATACTATTTCCAAAAGCGCCCCGCCATATGTAGTTGAACATCTCAAACTAACCAGAACAAGATTCTTCTGTACAGCCTGCCTGATAGAGCCATGCCACCGGCTTATTTCTTTTCAGTGGAACGAGTTGACCGAAGAGAGTATTGAAAACCGAGCCGGGACAACCCCCGCTCGATATGGGAATTTTGATGCAGATACTTCCAAATCAATTGTGTGGCATAATTTTCAAACATCAGGGCGACAATCCCCTTGTCTATTGCGAGGTACGACTTCGCCACCCAGGGTCTGCCATTTTTAGATTTGGTCTGAAAACTATATGCATCGAAGAGCCCATATTTACCAGTTAACTCAGGAATCGTTCTCATGTACTCCAATGCAGCCAGCGATTGCTTCGGTGTAAATACGAGAAAACCTAGAGGGCCGTATGGTGCAATCGTGCCATCCATTAGCAGAAAGTCCCGGTCGGCTGGCATGGACCCATAGTGACCAGAGTACCCGTCAGTGGGACTCATGCATGCGGACATCCCCCACGAGTTCTCTCCTAGGCCTTTCACGACGTCTGATGAGTCTATGGCAAATCGTTGTGCCGCGAGAGACGCCTGACGAGAATTCTCGAACCAGTCGCACTTTTTTCGATCAACAATATTTCGAAAGTCGAGAAAGCAATGACTCCACTGGTACACAAACGCCGAACCGGTCCGACAATAAATAAATGGCTTGCCTTTATAAGAGCCCACGGGTGTCTGCATAGCGGCATATGGACGTGAATCGATTGCATGCTTCTCTTCCGGTGACCCCGCGGCCAGCACGTACATAATGAGATGCTCTGAATAGGCCGCCCAGTGACCAAACATTCCTCGTTCGTCAACACGCTTTCCTTCAGGCACCTGCTCTGGGTGGCACGCCATATAAAAATGCTGCCTTGCTGGATCAAGAAACCAGTTCCAGTCAATGCGTTTATAAAGCTGCTCTACACGATCACGAACATCCCCCCCAAAATATTCCGCGGCGACAATCGCTCCGGCAATCATTGTTGCTGTCGACATATTCGAGACTTCGACGTTCTTGCTACGCCACCCAGGACCACCAGTTTCAAGATCAATAAAGTGGTAATAGAAACCGTGGAAGTGACGCAGTTGCAAAAGTGAATCAAGTGCAGCAAGGACTCTCTGCCGACCCACCTCCCTTTCAATCCAGCCTCTCTCGATACCGAGAATAATGACCGGAAAGTAAAACCCTTGGCTCTCTATAGCCAGTGGCACATGCCGACGCAGCCCAACATAGTCTCCCGCATTTAAGCCATAGGTTGGTAGCGATTCGTCACGGACCCACTCATTCCAGAAAAAATCAAAACAACCTCGCAACTCTTCCTCCATGCCCCCCGTGAGCAGATGAGGATCTACGGCAACAGGAAACTTTTGCTCCAACTGCTCAGGTTCAGCAGTATCCGCCATAGCGATTCCAGAAAAAAAATTGTTTTTGTCAGTGCATTCGGACAAGGCAATGCCAACTACAACAAGGCTCATACAACAGAGATGGCGACAACCAATACGTTCTTTCATTGCCTGGTCCTCCATGACTACTCGTCTCTATTTTTTGGCACATCGTATTTCGCACGAAGTTCAGCAAGCTTCCCATTCAGATGCTCTCTTACTTCTCTGTAATCATGGTCATCATAAACACTTTGAAGTTCATTGGGGTCTTTCTCCAGGTCAAATAACTCCCACTCCTGACTCGGCGTGTAGTAGCTGATTAACTTATACCGATCCGTTCGCACTCCTTCGAACCGTGGCAAGTTGTACGCTGTATCCATGTAATAGTGGTAATAGATTTCTTGCCGCCATCCTGGTGGCGATTGCCCCCGAAGCAATGGAACAAGCGACTGCCCCTGCACCTCCTTTGGAACAACTACCCCTGCCACATCAAGAAACGTTGGTGCATAGTCAATATTCTGGACCATCTGATTGATACGAGTGCCTGCTTGAATCACGGCGGGCCAACGCATGAGCAATGGCATTGAAAGGCTTTGTTCATACATCCAGCGTTTGTCATTCCAACCATGCTCGCCAGTAAAGAACCCCTGGTCAGAGCTGTAAATGACAAGTGTGTTTTCAGCAAGACCATGCGAGTCAAGCCAGTCAAGAATCCGGCCAACGTTGTCATCAATTGCTGCAACACAACCGAGATAGTCTTTCATGAAACGCTGATACTTGTACCGATCGAGCGTCCGTCCCTTTAACACACCTTCTGCCCGAAGCTGTCGATAGTCTTTATTCTCTGAATCGTACGCCTGATGGAACGCAACCCGTTGCGATTGTGTCATTCGCCCCAAGAACTGATATGGACGCTTCCGACCGTCGTACTCACCCCGTGGAGGCGTAATATTCAGTACATGGTCGGACATGCCAAAAAGACGCATCCAACATTTTTTTGCATACGAAGAACGTCCTTCATAGGTATCGAAAAGTGTTGCCGGCTCCGCTACCCGCTGCCCGTCGAGCATGTTCATATGTCGTGGTGGTGGGATACGATGAATATGTGGCGACTTGTACTGGCACATCAACAGAAACGGTTGCTTTTGTTGTGTTTGCTTGTTCATCCAATCGATTGAGAGATCTGTTATGACGTCGGTCGAATACCCCTCAACCTGACACTGTTGACCATCTGAACAAAGAAACTCGGGGTTGTAATAATGCCCCTGCCCACCGGCTCCCTCCAGCACCTGCCACTCATCAAATTCATCTGTCGGCCAGCCCCGCAAGTGCCACTTTCCGAAAAGCGCCGTTGCGTATCCCGCAGCTGACAGAGCACGCGTGAAAACAAACTGATCACCACTCCATTGCGAGCCGTTTCGCAGAACGCCATTTTTGTGGCTATGCTTGCCAGTCAGAATCGTCGCCCGTGACGGGCAGCAAATTGAGTTGCCGCAATAACTCCGCGCAAACAACGCCCCCTCACGAGCGATTCGATCAATATGCGGCGTCTGGTTGAGTCCGCTGCCATAAGCGCCAAGAGCACGAAGGGCGTGGTCGTCGCTGAAAATGAAGACAATATTTGGTGGAGCTGCTGGCAAAAAGTTCCAGTGGGATGCCACAATACAGAAAACCAGAAACAATGAGACCCGATGGCACCTTCGCTGCAAAGTACTCTCGTGATACAACGATTGTTTCATAGTGTCATCCTCGCCATGCGGACCACCAACACTGCCGCAAGCGTACTCACTCGCGACACAACTGCCTGCATTCTGAGATAGGCAACCTGATGCCCGAATAGAGTAATTACAATACAAAAACTCAGCCGTCTCCTTCGGACAACTGATCGACCTGTCATCTGAAAGAGTCTATCCTACATGGACTGTCTTGCCTGAACACTTCGCACACTTTCTTCCTCTTGAACACACCGTGCATCAATACCGCAGTCTTTCCATCGCGATTTTCTTATGTTGTCTTGTTGGACAAAACATCACGGCGGCACCGAACATCATTATTTTTTTTGCTGATGATCTGGGCTATGGCGATGTGGGGTATCAGGGCGGCGATGTTCCTACGCCACACATTGATTCGATTGCGCTCAACGGCGTTCGGTTTACTGACGGCTATGTTACCTGCCCTGTGTGTGCGCCCTCTCGTGCTGGATTGCTGACTGGTCGTTACCAGCAACGCCTTGGCTTTGCCGACAATCCCGGCCCCTACTGGCGGGAGGGTGTGACCTATGTTGGCATCCCACCATCACAGCCAATACTTTCAGATCGCCTTCAATCGCTCGGATACACCACAGGAATCTTCGGCAAAACACACGACGGCGGAGCTGAAGAACAAATGGCGTTCACGCGATGGGATGAATTCTTTGGATTCAATAATGGTGCGTCAAATTACATTGGCGAACTCAACCGCCGCCACAATCCTATTTTCCACAACCGAAGCATCTTGAACCAATCACCCAACAATCAGAAGACACCTCGAACTGACTTGCTCGACAACGGTGTCATACACTCAAGCAAGACTCAGTACCTCACCGACAGCATCGGTGACACAGCCGTCGAGTTTATAGATAGTCACAAAGAGGGTCCGTTCCTTTGCTATATCCCCTTCAATGCAATCCACGGGCCATTTCAGGCACCACGACGTCTTGTTGAAAAATTTCCTAATGAGGCCGATGACAAACGCCGTCTCGTCAAGGCAATGCTCTATTCACTTGACCAGAACGTGGGCAAGGTACTCCAGTGCGTGCAAAACAATGATCTTGAGTCCCAGACACTCATCATTTTCCTCAGCGATAACGGAGGCCACGACCACTCACCAAACACACCGCTGCGCGGCAAAAAAGGAACGATGTGGGAAGGTGGTATTCGCATTCCGTTCTGCATGCAGTGGCAAGGAATCATTCCTGCTCGGAGCACGTACCACTTCCCTGTCAGTTCGCTCGACATTCTCCCCACAGCGATTGCCGCAGCAGGCGGAAAGATTGGACCTCAATGGGGCATTGATGGAGTCAGCCTGTTGCCATATGTCTGTCAAAAAACCATGTCCGAAGAACGTCCGCATAACGAACTCTATTGGAGCCTTGGTCCCCGCCTGGCAATCCGTGACCTCGACTATAAATTGGCAACTGATGATGGAAAAATTTACCGTCTGTTTGATTTAGCAAAAGACAGGAGTGAGAAAACAAACCTCATCGAGTCCAAACCCACACTTGCCAATCGCCTTCTCAGAAAACTACATACCTGGAAAGACAGTCTTCCACCCAACAATTCTGGGTGGAATCCGGCAATTGGACCAGAGCGGCCTGACTTTGGAACACCACAACCCTACCACCAGACTCCATCAGCACCGTCATTGTAAGACTTCAACGACACATACCCCTGGCACAAGAAGCTCAACTATGTTCTTCCCCAAACCTCTTTTTCGTCATTCTCATGTTCTACCAATGGCTCTTGTGTGGTTGGCATCGACGTATGCACTGAGCGCTGAATTACACCCACCGGAGGCAACACAGGATGAACTGGCGAAGGCATCATATATCGAGGAAAAAAACCTTCGGGATCTACCAATTGCATTTATTACCACAAGCCCAGATGCGGAGAATAAGCTTCCAGCGGGCACGCTTGGCATTGATAGCGGTGCAGTTGATCCCATACTCAAATTTGCGAATGAGATTGCTGCTGGCGAGCATGGAGAAGTAGACAGCCTACTCATTATGTACCGTGGCAAATTGCTTTTTGAATCGTATTTTAGGCGAGGACGTGTGAATTACCCGCACTACCAGATGTCAATTACAAAGTCATACACTGCCCTTGCCATCGGCCGAGCGATTCAGTGTGGCTACCTCACGATGGATGATCTGGACCGTCCTGTGTGCGAACTCCTCAAGGGCCTTGACCCGTCACGATTCGCCAAGGGCGCTGCAACAATCACGCTGGCTGATGTGATGACGATGCGGTCCGGCATTCGAATTCCACAAAATGTCCAGCGTCAAATCAGATCAGACTCTGCGAAGAATCCGGGCCAACATCAAGTGCAGATGTTCTTTGAACGCACTGCACCAATTGGATCTGCACCTCGTGCGTTTAAATACCAAGGCATTGACCCAGCCATCACCATGCAGGTCCTTAATGCGGTTGTGCCCGGAACAGCTCAAAGTTTTTTAAAAAAAGAACTCCTTGAAAAGCTGAACATAACGCAGTTTCACTGGCCGGACGATATCAACGATCTGCCAAAGAGTGCCGCAGGAAGCAGCATGCGTTCTCGTGACATGGTGAAGTGGGGGCTTCTTGTTCGCCAACACGGGAAATTGAATGGTGAACAACTGATCCCTCCTGAATTCATGAAGCAAGCAACCAGTCCGCTGTGCGAGCCATCAGAGACGAACTCGTACGGTTTCTTTTTTTGGCAGAACAACGCTGAGGTTGGTGAAACAAAAACAGAGTGCATTACATGTCGTGGCGCTGGCGGCCAGTTTATCTTTGTCTTTCCGAAGCGAGACGTGATCGCTGTTGTCACATCACACAACAAAGGAATGGGCCCGCTTCTCAAGACGCTTCCAAGCAGGGTTCTTCCCGCTTTTCAATACGATCAATGAGTTGCGTTTTGAGAAGGCGGCGAAGGCCTACCTGAAGCGTCAAAAGCCAACGTTTATTCCAAAGATCAACAAAGACATATGAAGCAAGCACCTGCAGCGAGACATCTCTCCAAGCTGAGCAAACCGACTCGTACATATTAACTCATAATGAAACTTAACTCATAATGAAACCGCTTTCATGGTTTCTCGCTCGGTAAAGCTTCGGCCCTTGGAATACGGAATCTTATGGCGATTCGCTTTTGTTTTGTCTTGTCTTGTTTAGCGTCTCGCGGTAACATTTGCTTTGTCCGAGAGCTTGGGGATTTGGTATTTTTCATTCACTTTGATTGATGGTCTCAAGCCACAACGTTTGATTTTTTTCTTTATTCACTTACTACGGAGTGTTCGTCATGTGTTTACACGATAAGTTCCGCTCACGCGGGTTTACGCTCATTGAGCTACTCGTTGTTATTGCAATCATTGGTGTCCTTGTTGGACTCCTTCTACCAGCCGTACAGCAGGCGCGTGAAGCTGCTCGCCGATCAAGTTGCCAAAACAACTTGAAGCAACTTGCACTGGGAATGTCTGTCCTCGCTGATCAAAACGCACGCAAAGGTGACAACTTCTTTCCCCCAGTTACGTACCTTGAAAGTGGAACTAGTCCTGGCACTTCCGCAATTTTGGGAAAGGGCCAGAACCGTCACGGGAAAGGTGTGTGGACATGGCAAACAAAACTTCTTCCAACTGTCGAACAACAGACGATGCACGACGCCTTAGGTGCTGTTCAAAATAATAATTTCAAATCACCGAAACCGGCACTATGGAGACTAAATGGCCCTAACGCAAACGTACGCCCTGGATACAGAATTATCTCTGCATTCATGTGCCCAAGTTGGAACCCTGATCTTAAAGACAACAATGGAGTGGATTATCAAGCAACTGTTGCAAGTCGAACCACAGCAATTGGGTCAACAAACTATCGTGCAAGCACTGGTCGCGTGTACTGGGACGCCGCCTACGCTGATGCCCACTTGACAGCCCCTTGGTTTGTAAGGGGTCAAGGTGCCTTGCGGATGGGAGCAGGCGCTGGTCAAGCAATGAATGCGGGCGATACGGGTCTTTCTGAGTTCACTGACGGACTCTCAAAAACCATTCTGTTAACGGAAAACGCAGCAGCGACGTCATGGTGCGCAAGTGGACCAAATTCTGTCCATTGGATCGGAAACACTGACTGGACAACACTTAATGGTGGTTTTAACACGGTTGATAGGGCAGGAAAAACGTGGCGGAAGAATATGAACAGTGTGAGTTCCGGACACACCGGCAATGTTGTTGGTCTCGCGATGGCAGATGGCTCCATTACTTTCGTAGCCGACAACATGGACAAACTGACGTATTTCGGATTACTGAGCCGAAATGAAGGCAAAGTTGTACCGAACTATTAATTTAACTCAGCGCACTCTTACGCCGGCTTGAAATTACTCCATCAAATTGGCGTGGCAGTTACTTTATCGTGCTGCCTCGCCAATTTTTTTAAACTTTATTAAACCGCAGACCCACTTATAGCATTTCTCTTCTTAAAGCAGGATTTATCCATGAAACAATCTGTATTCACTCTAGTCGCTATTGCCGTTGGAATTTCTGGCTGCGGCGGGAACATTGGAACACCAACAGCAGAAAATATCCAAGTGCGATTGGACGTGCTTTCAGACCTACAAGAGGTGTGGGATGTCAAGATGCTGCGACCGGACATTCCTTCGCAAATTAAGGAATTGGTTGACTTTCTATGTGACTCCCAAGCCGATAAAGAAAAACTACTGTCTTTGAATGATGAACTTGCTAAACCTAAAAATGACAAGGAAGAGATCAAACGCATAACAGGTGAGATGGCAAAACTGATCCACCTGCCAGAGAAATACAAGGACACATTCCCAGCTCAAAAATAACGTGCAACCTTTTTGCTAAAAATTCAACACGTGCATGTTAGCTTCATGCACGTGTTGCTATTTATAAGGGCCCTTATTTTGCAGCTTTTCTATAAACCCCGGTGTTGCCACGAACACATCCTCCGAAAAAAGCGATTTCGAGGTAATGCTTGAGGCGATGCAGCCTCGGCTCTATGGCTTCATTTTGAAGCGACTTGCTGATAGAGATCAGACGCTTGAGGTTCTCCAACG